>MDTG01207524.1_pt1 | contig 24199 bp, 21 predicted proteins | sample 811421 | NCBI WGS metagenome assembly MDTG01 (sample SAMN05326645, study PRJNA326480) | marine metagenome | isolation source: seawater | place: Pacific Ocean: South East | collected 2011
CTTGTTTCCGCCAGGCGGCACTTTGGCGGAACGCCAGACCCCTAAATGTACAGTACATTTTCCCCTGTTCCGCTTTCTTTCCGGCAGACGGAAAGATCGCGGACACGTAACCGTCGCTCCGGCGCCGGCCCAGTGTATTCACACCCCCGACATTCCGTGAAGTTTCCGCGAGGCGGAACAAGTGCGGAAAAATGATCTAGAGCCCTCGAGCGGCTTTCCGCATTGTTTCCGCCAGGCGGCACTTTGGCGGAACCCATGTACGAAGTGACGGGGTTCGTCAGGCGAGATTGCTCGAGATTTCACACCCCACTCTGTTCACACCCGTTGCCCTTCCGCCATCTTTCCGCCAGGCAGAACAAATCCGGAAAACGTGATTCTAAATTTAGAATGGCTATTATTCCGTTTGGCAACGGAAGACTTTGGGGGGGGCCCTACGCTCCGAAAGCGTTCAAATGGGCTCCTGTCGAAGTGAAACATGACCATGAGGTGCAGCTGTCTGCGATTGTGCATGGCTGCTATCCACGTGTCGGTGAGCGCATTGCGCAAGACATGGTCAAAATGCTTCCCATCATCTACCGCCTAAAGTACCGCGTCGAACGATTGTGGCGCTACGTGCGTCTCTTCGTGCACGTGCGCTGGTTGATCTTCTACTGGAAGGAGTTGTGTCAAAAGGAGCAGTACGAGTCGAACTTTGACAAGAATGGAAACCCCACTATGGTCGGGCAAGCGGCAAATTCGGCGCGTGAAGAATTTAAACAGATAAGCAAGCACCTGCGCACAAACTGAGTCACGCATACGGCGCCGAGAAGGCTTGGGTGTAGAAGAATGTACCAAACAAGTCGGATGGTGCCCGATAGCTGCGGTCGACATGGGCACCGGCGCCGACAGTCCCGCGACCATCACGCACTGTTTTGTGCTGAAGGGCTTTGACTTGGTATGGAGCATGCTGGAGGGCGAGAAGGTGTTTCCGGGCGGGGATGCAGACTTGGAGCCAACGGGCATACGCTCTAAGAGTATTGAGAACCGACACACGCGATTCGACCCGGGGTACTACGGGGTCATACTGGGTAAGGGTACAAAGGGTGTGACCATCGAGCGCTACACCGAATGTAAACAAAGGCTCCCGGACATGGCCATTCCGCCGTGGGACTGGAAGGAGCTGAAGCACTACAAGGGGTGCGTAGTGGGCGTCGTGAAGGTGTCGCACTCCCTGCCATACCATCTGTGCAAGCACTCTCCGTGGGCGATCGGTCCGGTGTGCAACATCATTTCGGATGCCGGCTGGCTAGAGAAGCCAATTCCGTGTCGCGGCAACCTGGGTGCGTGTCCAATGAAAGACCTGTTCACGCGGGGGCTTGTGCGCTACTACGCAGACCGCGCCATGAAGGACGGCGTGGTGTTCAAGACGGGAGGCGACGTCGAGTACCCCTTCCGAGGGTCGGAGGTGTGGGGTCGAAAGCGCAAGGGCTGGTGTGTGGACCTCGGAGACAAGGACGAGGTCGCCAAACTAGCTGATTTTCTCATCGAGCGGCTGACCAAGCGCGCTCGTGGAGATGCGGCTGCCGAAGCCTGACCGGGTTACGCTGATCTCTCTCACCGCTATGCGGTGTAAACGAGACTACCCATCGAGGATGACAGTTCTGTACAGATATGTCTAGATGTGCGTAGTGTAGAGCAGCGGGTTCAGGTTAATTGCTGGCAGCATGCCTCCACACTGGTTTCTCCGCCATTCCTCAGATATCTTGAGCCTTTTGCATCACAGCTAGAAGCACGTACATGCTGCTCCAAGTGCAGCCCAGCGACCGCTACGAGGGCCCGCGCGCCCCGTACGCGGCGGCCAAGCGGCCGCTGACCGTACCTTCCGGGCGGTCGGTGAACCCGCGACTGGAGCAAGAGACGCCCACCGACCCGGTGAAGGGCCTGGGCAGACGCAAGATACCAACGAGCTCGCAGCACCCCACGCGATCGACCAATGTGCCGATTGTGTACTCGCGTCTGTCGGCGCCCCGGTCGCTCGGGCAGCGAGCGCTTCACAACGGTGACGTCATGTTTGTCGGAAAGAACGACACGGCATTTGGAGCGGGCACCAACCGCTTCTCCAGGTGCGCGACCCTAGACGACATCAACGGCATGCTGGAGTTGGATAGCAACTTGCTATTCGACACCGATGTCAAACAGGCCCGAAAGCTCTTGGACTCCAGATCGCGCATCAACTCGTACCTGCGCGAATCCGTGTCTCATCAAGTAAGCGAGCAGCGGAGCATGCGTAAAGCAAAACAGTTGGTGTCGAACGACATGGACGAGGGCTTGCAACGGCTTCTCGATGGCAACGCGAACGTGGACATGGCGCTGCTGGAAGCGGACGCCAACGTGGCGGCAAATCAAGCAACCCCCGTGTGGCCAGAGTTCGATTGGATGGCACTTCCCGCGCTTCAAAATTGGAACATGGACGGAGTTTTGCTGGGCAGCAAGGTGGACGACAGCATACTGAACCATGTAATACCCAACCCAGCCGACGGCGACCGATTGCTCAACGTATGCGTCGAGGGACCGTGCCCGCTCAGAAACCAGGCGTCGGTGGTGCCTCAGTTTTTTGACGACGGAGTTGAGCCAGGCGGCTTTCTGTATGTGTGCCTGGTGGCATTCTCTGAGCATGGAGCGGATTGGTGGCAGTTCAAGCTCAAGACAGTTTCTTCCAGGCAGCTGAGCTGCCTGCATGTGACAAAGCCGATGCATCACGCCGCTCCCGCTCCCTCGGGTGGCTTGCTCAGTAAGTTCACGGTGGGCGATTTGATCAACACGGTTGCCGTGTGGAAACTGGGAAGAGTAGTAGACGACAAGCTGGGCACGGGCCAGCACGGTAAAGTGCTGTTGGACGTCGACATCGTGTTGATGGACCGGATTGGCTTTCTTCGCCACCTCTTTGGCGACGACAGTGACAGCGAGTTGGGGGACATGATTTTCAAACGCATTGTTCGTCCTCCCCCGCCTCCACCACCGCCACAGCCTGTTCCTCCAATGCCGGTCCTTCCGGGCGGACAGCCGAACCCAGCGGGTCCAGGCGGACAACAGGGACCGAACGCGGGCAACGGCAACCCTGGTCCGGCCAATGTGAATCCCGGGCCGAACGTGCAGCCCCCACCAGGGGTTGTCATTGTCCCCGTGAACCCAGAAGAAGACTCGGATGACGACAACGAACCAGAGCCACCGGGGCAGTTGGAACCTCCGGAACGCGGCCTTGTGGTTTACAGGCCGATGCTCTTTCTCCCCCCGCCCGGGCAAAATCTGTTTGTCGCGGCCGACCGCGCGCTCGCACCTTACGAGGACGTGGCGTTCAATTTTGGCCGTGCGGCGCGCATTGCGGGTACGCAAGGCTGGTTCAAGGCATTCGACCAGCAGGTCTATCCTCTCACGCCCAACTGGCTGGAGCGCCCACATCACCGCTTTCCGGAGGTGAACAACGGAGCGGTGGTCGTTTCCACCCAAACGTACACGCTTCGCATGCTTGCGTCCAAACCACAGCCCTATCAAAGCCAGTGGATCTGCAATGCTGTCTACATGACGGAGGCGGGGCTTCCCAGGGCGATCGACCAGTTCATGCTGTCAGCTGGGCCAAGCATAGTAGACTACAACGACATCTGCTGGCTGTTTTCATTGATGAAAGACGGAGGGCTGACTCACGCCCTTTGCAACGCCCTCAAGAACGCCAAGCTTGCCGGCCAGCGTCTTTTTCCTTATGAAATCAAGACCTCGCGCGTCAACGAGGCCGCGCGAGTGGGTATGATCAGCTTCCAGTTACCACCCGTAAAGGACGGCAAGCTCCAGTTGGAAGGCCTTCTGGACATGAGCCGGTTTGTGGCGATGGCGCCAGGCACAAGCTTCACGCAACGGGCGCGCAGAGTGAGCTTCTCGCTCAACTTGTTGTTCGACTTGCCCATGAACACAGAGTGGGGCCTTTCCGACACCGGAAGCTGCAACCGTTCGGTGGCCGATCGAGACATATGGACAGTGGGAAGCGACGCGCGCCTAGGGTACCTGACCGACTTGAGTCAAAATGCACTAACCACCGGCAACGACTTCCAGTCCACAAACTTCCTTACGCAGCTCGTTTGCTTTGGGCTGCTCAACGCCACTGCAATGTCATCTAGCACGTTCAAGGCGATCCAAACCGAAACTGCACGCATTCCCGGTAGCGCGTTCAATGCAGCAGTGCAGCCCAACGCCAGTGCGCTCTCTGTCGTTCAAGGTTCTGCATACGGAAGCGGCATACTCGAGTCGCTCGCGGGGGCAAGCCTGACGCCGGCCGCAATGGACGACCCGTACACGCTCGCGCCAGCCAATTTCTCCGGCAGCACAGCGTCCGTTCCCGTACCTCAGCGCGCACCAGGAGCGCCCTCCTTCAACAAGCAGCAGCTCGACGCACTCGCGACCCAAAGACCCGACTTGTTTGTGTTCGCGGCCGGGAGAAACACGACCGCAGGAGACGCTGTGGCCGCCGGTGTGTGGTCGTTCAGCCGCATGGTGTACGACGGCGCGGTCCGAGCGGGGTCGGTCGCCGGGAATCTGATGTGGGACTTTGCGCAGCTGGGAGCCGACCAGTACGATCCGTTCGGAGCCGGTCTGGGCCCCAACCGCCGACCGCTAGCCTAACATAAAGTAAGGGTCGTGTGTAATTGTTGAGAAAAGGATCTAGTCATGTCTGGAGTAGGCGACGTGCATAAGCGGTTTCCGTCGGACCTTGAATACATCACAGAGGCAAAGTTTCCATTTTCCGAAACTGAGCAGAAGGAGGGACTGTGCCTCGTGAAAGGATCACTTTCTTACCAGATATGGGAGTTGATCACTGGGCGCGACGCTGCGCTGCGACATCCCTACACCGGCCAACTGGGAACAATCGAGGATCTGTCTCGAGAGTGTGCTGCGGTCTGCGAGACCGAAATCAGCTTGCACGCTCAATACTGCTCCCTTGCAGACCGGGTGGCGTATTTGGATGCAAAAACACGCGATGGTGTTGAGGTGCCCGAATTGAACAGAGTGCGGTTGATGAAGGATTCGGACGTAGTCTTCCGCGACTGGGAGTTGTCGCGCCTCAGAGCAAAGCATCTGAGGCAGATGTGGGTGGCCTACCGCAACGACAGGGTGAACCGTGTAAACAAGGCCATAGAGCTGTACCAGCAGATGCGCGCGAGCCTGGACGCTTCGGCGACGAGGCCGTCCGTTGGCGAATGGGAGCCAAACTCAAATTTTGCTCGCGCGCTCAAGACTCACGCAGACTTGCTCAAAGCGGGCATCAGCATGACCAACTGCTACACGATCCAGAGCTGCGTTGCAAAGCTGACCGGAAGGCCGCTTTTTTTGTCGACTGAGTTGAGTCGATTCGTTGGGCTCTCTGCGCGCGCAGATCCATACTATATGGGTCCGATAAAGGGCGACCTACAGGAGCGCATGAGGCTGTTGTCAGTAGCCAATTGAGTATCCGGCGCCGTGTTTAAACAGGAACGCCCGACCAAACATGTACACAGGAAACAGTACTATGTAGTCTCTTAACAAACCAAACTGCATGAAACAGTCGTCCCTACTGTCGTTTTTGACCGAAAAAGGGCTTGCGTCCGGAACGGATGTCGTCGACTTGTTTTGCGGCATGGGAGGATTTAGCTGCGGTGCAAAGCGGGCTGGTCATCGTGTGATTCTGGCGGTAGACAACAACGAGACGCTTCTCAAGTGCCACCAGGACAATCACCCCGAGTGTAAGCACTTGTGTCTCGAGCTTCCCACAATGCTCCCGCTTCCGACGTCGGGCAAATGGCACCTGCACGGCTCTCCTCCCTGCACCAAGCTCAGCATCATGAAGCCGAAACCCAAGCAGGAGCACGAGCAGGTAGTGCACGCACTGGACGTCGTAACGTGGTTTTTGGACCTTGCGACCACATGCAACGCCAGCAGCTGGAGCATGGAGCAGGTGTGTCACAGGTCCGTCATAGAACAGCTGGAAGATCGCAAAAGTCGACACCCGCTGAAATTTGATTGGGTGAGCATCGACGCCGTGGACTACGAGGTGCCGCAGCACCGCAGGCGTGTGATCGCTGGACCGCCCTTCCTCATTGGCAACCTCCGCTTCTTCCAGTCCAAGAAGCGCAAGCTCTGCGTCCGCGACGTCTTTTCCAATCCGCCTAAGGAGTACCTGCGCAACGCCCTGTACAGCCGGCCCGATCCCGAGACCGGAGAGCAGGTCGAGGTCCCACTGAAAGACAAGGTGCGCTCCGTCGACAGGCCAAGCTTCACCATCCTTGCGGCTGGTCACATCAAGTGGAGCGACGCCGACGGCACCGTGCTGAGGCACGTGACGGGTGCAGAGCGGGCCATAATACAGACATTCCCTAGTGACTACTTGCTCCCAAAGAGCAAGATGGACACAAAAATGGCTGTCGGAAATGCCGTGCCACCAAGGCTGGCCGAGATACTGATGACGCCGACTGTGTCCGGTTAGTGGGTAATAGTGCGTGTAGCCGCTAAACATCAAAGTTTTAAAACATCAAGTTACAGTGCCTCTCCTCCCCCCCCTCCCTGCGCGCCAGCCCGCTCACACACACCGTTTGCCTCCCGTTTGCGCATGTGACTCGATGATGTCTACAGTCCCTCAAGGGTGTTTCGGTAATCCAGCAGACCCCTGCCCACACACAAACGCTGTTTCTAACGCTTGTTGTTCGTGTTGCACAGGGCGACGTGATCGTGCTTGAAGTATGCTTGCTCAATCCCACTCTCCTGCTATTGAGTACGTCACTAACGGCGACCCTGGATCGTAAATGCCCGCAGGAAGCCGCTTACTGTGACCCGGGTCTGATTTCAGGTACGCATAGTCAAAATCGCATGCCTTTCCAGCATTGATACCAACTGAGCTGACAACTGTGTCCACTTCCGTGTTGCTGCAGAGGTCATTGTGCCACTTTTGAGGTACGCGCGCCTTTTTCAGCTAGTGTTGCTTTTATTGTTTTGCTAAGACGCTTGATGATAGAGGGATCTCGCTTGTATGCTGCTTTGATGGCTTTGGTGCGAGCTCGTTGCTTTGCTGGATGCTTACGCGCTGCTTCAAGTCCGGCCATGCGCGCTTTGTGCACCAATGGATTCTTATGAGCAATGCGTTGCGCAACACGCTGTTTTTCTCCCGGAAGGGGATGTTATTTTGTAGATAAACCTCATGGAATTGAGCTGACATGTGATTGTTCCCCTGCTGTCCCTTGTTTGCGCAGTATGCAGAATTCGTGTTTGCTGTGCATCAGGTAAACTGACGCCACCATTGGACCCAAGCTTTATACACATGCACATTTGACTGACGAGCTTGGCGTTGTTTGCGTTTACAGCACCCTCCTCGAAAGTGGCAATCACTATTCCAAGATGTACGCTGCTTTGCAGCCAGTCCGAGCACACCGTTTTCTCATTAAAATTAACGTTGCTGTTCACAGGTTCGAGCTCACCGATTCCCTGGGCAAGAAGCTGTTCGAGACCATTAGCATCACGTTGGTTTGCGACGATTGCTTGAAGTCTGACAACCCCGAGAAGTAAGCGTGACCATACCACAATTATGTTTTTGTACACCTAACTAACGCGCTTCTGTGTGTCATCCGCAGGTGCACGCACAAGCTTGCAGAGTACGTTGCCAAGCTCAAACACAATGCCGATATTGAGACACTGACGTCATTACAATTCCTTGTTGTGCAGGATGCCAAGATGGCTGTCCAGTCAGAAAATGTGCGGGCCATGGCACAAAAAACCCATTCTTTCCATGTGTGTTGCTCACAAGATGGTTTTGTTTGCAGGGAAGTTGTGAAGTCGCTCCTCGCGGACGACCCGGTACGTAATACTGACGCCTTGCTGCCTTGTGTTGTTGTATCATTACTGAAGTGTTACCTTTGAATCTCGTGTCGCAGGCGATGCTTCTTCGGTACGAAAAGCCGCACGACCTTGGATCTGTGTATCGTTTCACTGACTCTGTGTGTTTGCTTCCACAGCGAGAGCATGGGCATTTCCGCGGACTCGTCTTCGCGCGCCTTCCCGTCCGCGGACATTGAAGCTTTTTTCAAACGCATCATTACGGGCATACCACAGGACATCTACGGTGGCACCGAGTACAACACCGACCACTTTGTGGTGGCGGTCGACCCGTCTGGTGGCGGCTCGTCGCAGTTTGCGGTCTTTTCTATCTGTCAGCTTTCTAACGGGACTATCATGGTGTGCGCGGCCAGTTTCCCAGCTTCTCACCTTCCCACATCTCGGACAACAGCATGCTAAACAACACAAACGAGTCCGGACACTGGCAGCTGTGCTTGAAAAAGCGCGGCACCACGAACGGCAACACGCGACCGTGGAGGTCTTTCGCCAGCGCAGCAGACCTGTCTGCCTGGCGGCCACTCCAGTAGTCGCACATCTCCCTCTCCCTTGCGATGCCATAGAGCAAAGCGGCGCGTTTGCATGCCGCGTCTTGCGTTTGTGCAATGGCCCGCATCTCCATCACCGCCTGTCTGCACGGTTCCGTGTCCCCATACACACGCGGAATGAGATCTATCAGCCCGTTTAAATGCATGTCCAACTGCTTGTCGAGCTGCGCATTCTGACTGCCTTCCTCGTCGCGCCCGTTGAGGGGCGCGCCAAGCAGCATGCTCTTAAGCCCCGCCGACTCACTGCTCATGTCTCCCTTTCCGCCCTCGCAGTGTCTCGGTGCCGACGCAATCCGAACTAAAGGTACGAATGCCTCAGTCGTATTGCTTGCCGTTGATTAGCGATGCGGACTGACCTATTGAGCCTGCTGTTTATGCGCAGATGTCCGAGAGACGCACAAGACGGTCATCAAGCACATCCAGTCGGCGCGACGTATCGCGGGCTTGCAAGACGCGACGGCAGTGCTGGTCCTGGAGAGCAACCTCGCGTAAGTGTACTGCACCCATTAGAACACAATTCCTTGAGAACGGCTTATAGCGAATGTTTTCTCCCATTGTCTTGTCTTTCACAGGTTCGAGGCGCAGCATCTCATGCACGCCCTCCAGCGCAACAACGTGCGCAAGTGGGTCGCGCTCTCGGAGGGCGCTGGCGGAGCGGTCGGCTGGCTGACGGTATGCTATATCTCTTCTTAGTCTGCAATTCTCCTGCATTTACTAACCAGTGACATCTTTCTCTTTGTGTGCTCACAGACCAACGAACGAAAGGAGTCGATGGCATTTCAGGTTCGCGACGCCCTGCGCGTCGGCTGCATCGGAATCTCCAACCAGTTCTTCTGCAACACCATGGAGCCCAAGGAGATGCTCAAGATCCTGGACGACGAGCTGCGCAACTACTGCGTCTTGGTGGAGGCGCCCAAAACGCCGTTTGGGCGTGTTAAGAAGACGTACTCCGGGAAGGTCGGGGGCAGACAAGACGATGTCGTCATCGTTTTGCAACTCGCAGTGACCGGGGCGCGCATGTTCTACCAGTCGGACAAGTACAACAGCTTCCGGGCCACCACCCACTGAGGAGCAACACACATCCGACGCGCCGCCGTCAAGCCATCCACCGCCTCCACTGAAGCCACCGCCTGACCAGCCGCCTCCAGCCAACCCACCGACCGATGTAACGTAGAAAACGGGGACTCCGCTAGACGGTTTGTACTAATCAAATAACATCACAAACTTAACGCTACAAAATGTCTCTTTTGCAGTTGGACGTAGTGACCATAGGGTGCACGACACTTACCATTTTGGGCGGGTTTGCCACGTTCGTGTCTAGAAAGCCAGTAACACTGGGTAGCGTCATCATGATCATCATACTTGCAGCGAGCACTACACAAGCCATACTTGGCTTCATGCGGGTGATGGGAGGAACGGCCGCTCCAGTCCCCGAACCCGCCGCAAAGGAGGAGGACGTAGTCGGACTCTTCGAACTTGCACTTTCGTCGTTGACGTCTCGACAGAACTAAAGACTATTTTTGCGCCCTAGCGGAGATTCCCCGTATACAGCCTTAAAAACGCGGTTGTAGACGTGTGACCTAAACTTGTTTTTGATCTTGTGCACGGCGTGCACGCTCGATGATTTGTCCTCGCTGCTCAGTATGAGCATCAGAGCACACTGGGCGACTGATGTTAAAAACGTGGTCCGTCTGATTTCAAACGCAGTTCCAGTGTATGACCAAAAGCAGTTGAACACTATGGCTCGGAACAGAATCAATGCCACGATGGGAGACAGCGTCAACCCCGCGCGACACTTGGTGCACGCCCATCTTATGTTCGCCTCAAACGCCAGCGCGCGGCCTGAGAGAGGAACTCCCATGGACGCAGACTTTGCGTACCGGTGATTACGGAGCAAACCGATTAGAAACAACGACAACCAGATGATACACGCCTTCAAAGTCAACTCGTAATCGTTAAACCCGTGGTAAAGCATCATCTCCAGTGCGAGTGTGCTTCCGAGCGCCATAGACGGTACAGTGGTGCCCAAGTGGCGGTAGAGTCTCGGGATCAGGAGCGTGGCACAAGAGGCCAGCTGTGCCAGACTCAGCAGACCCAGGAGTGCGAGGGACATGCCACTTCCCATCTGGAGTATTGCATTGAGATACAGTCTATGCGACGAGAAGTTGAGCCACCTCAAACGCAATTCGTCTAAGAACACCATTGCGATCAACACTGTACCGGCATCTCCTGTCAGCCTAGAGAACGAACAATCCCGCAACATCGCCGCTTCCTACAAATCAATACTTACCCACCCAACGCTGCTTAGCGACGAGCAGCAACATCCATGAAACTCACATAACAACCAGCGGCGTCAGTATGCAGGAGACCGCAGATCTCATCTTGATCACCGCGACGCAAGGCCGGTCGAGCTCGAACACCTTGCCGATGCCGCACGGGCACAGGGCCCCGTCCGCCATCACCTCGTTGACTGAAACATTGTCCATGTCGTGTCCGTGAATGATGACGAATGCGTCTTTGAGTCTATTCGGCTTCACCATGCATAGTGACATTGCCTTGGAAATGGCCAGGCAAATGTCCTTGTAAGATTCCAGCACAAGACAGATCTCGTCGAGGTGTGTATTCTTGTCAGTAGACTTTCGTTCGTAGCATTCCATTACCGCCGCAGCCAATCTGTGCACATCAGCGGTACGCCGAGGACAGGAAACGAAGTCATCGAGCCGCGCCACATTTTTACCGGGCTTGAGGGAAAGACAGTTCATCAGCACGCGTACCTTCTCGGGCTTTGTGTCCGCAATCGAGTAGCAGGCCCGCTTGTTGCACCCCAGGACGAGCGCGGCGTCCGCTACGCGCTTGAGCCGCTCCACCTCTCGTGCGTGAACGTTGCGCTCTTGCGATGCATCCTTTGTCTTCAAGTCGTTGCAACATGACGAGAACCCATCTTGAAGGCTGGAGCTAAGCCCGACCTTCATGCCCGCGAGCGTCAAAAGCTCTATGAGAGGCTTTGGAGCGCCATTGTGCATGAGATACGAAATGGCATCTCCGATGAGCATGCGGCTAGACTTCAAATCCACGCCCATTGCAGACAAGCTGAACCGCTCGTCCACAGTGAGGCTATTGACCTCCTGCTGCGTCATCTGGATTGTCGGCGACGTGCTGCGGCACAAGAGAGATTGCAAGTCGTCTTTGGCGAACACCGTGCTGTAGACGCGGCTGCACTTCTCCATGTGAACGTCCATGTAGCGAAGCAACATTCGGTTACCTGGCACCATGCTCTCCATAGAGCAGCTCATAACAAAGAAGCTCGCCATCACCGTCTTGATGGGGACGATCGCCGCTTTGGTCTTGTACACCCAATTGCCGTCCGGTTTGAGAGGTTCGCCGCTCTTGCCTCCCTGGGCGTAAAGTGACACCATTCCATTCAGGTATAGGCGTTCGACCTGTATCGCGGCGGTGTGCAAGTCGAGAAGCTCGTCTTCGCCATCCGGGGGCCGGAGACCCTCGCGGTAGGTCTTGGCGTACTCGAGCGCCTTTTCTTGCATCCCATCGGCACACAACAAGATTGCGTGCATGGCATCGGGCGACGTCACACCCTGAATCTGACGCGCGATCGGCGTGATGCGCGCAAAGCAGCCAGGAACCCGTCGCAGCAGCCCGCTCTTGTTTTTGATCATGGTCTCGCTCGGCGTAAACGGTTCCTCCACGTGAAGCAAGTTGTAAAACTCCAGCGAGCAGTCTGCAATTTGCTTCTCGTAGAAACCCGGGGTTGAAGTGGGTGGGTCTAGGAAGAAATCGGCCGGAATCTCGAATCCAAATGCAGTCGCAAGCTTGACCACTGCCATTTGCAACGCGCGCGATTCCTGTCCGGGCAGCGGTGCGGTATCCCTGAGTGACATACACTCCGTTCGGTGCTGCAACGCGCCGCCTTCTTCCCCGGCCCAGCGCACGACAATACCCATGGAGTCGAGTGACTTTCGATCGAACGCCTCGCGCTGAATAACTTTGCTCACTGGAATCTCGGCGGGTCCTCCGTAGATGCTGAACCTCACCCTTGTTGTGATGGGCGTTCCATCGGCCAACTTCATGTCTGAGAGCGCCGCCATGCCGTCGATGAACCGAATCGCAAGATCGTTGTGTGAGGTTGTATGTGGGATGACGAGGCTGATGCAAACGTTGCGTGGCCCTAGGCTGCCGTATTTACCAACCTCCTTGGACCTATGAGCAATCAGCTCTCGAGTCTCCGACGCCAGCATTGCCCCTGCTTCGGCGACGCAAGCGGTGCTCATCGCACGCCTTGCACTGCAAAACGAATTGAAGGCATACACAAAGGTGGGCGGGCACTGAGGAGACGGCTTCAGCACGTGAACGCGCGTGGAAGCTCGCAGTCGGTTGATAGGAAGGTCAATTGTCTGGCTCGTCATCTGCTGCTCAAACTCGACACGAGCGCCGGTAGGAAGCTGGATTGGAGTGAGCTTTGGCAGCTCGCTGCGGGTGGACGGGAGGAAAGGAGACGCTGGCTGCTGTGCCGTAGCGCCGGTGCAAACAGCATCATGGGTATTACTCATGAAATTGGTCGGCACGTAGATCCGAAAGCGTTTACGACCGGTGGTTTATTGAAGTTTGCAATGGCCAATCCATACATGGCGCCGGCTGCTGTGACGACCAAAGGTTTCAACGACACAGCCGCTATACCGCATGCAGCGCCGGAGCATCACAGGGTCGACTGGAGCGGGAGCCATGTCAGCCGAGGAACCCATGTGCAGAATCGTCGAGTACGCGCTGAACTCTCTTGTAGACATGATACACGTAGGAGAAGTTGGCATGGCCTCCGACGTCATGCAACTGAGACGGTCTTACTTTTCAATCTTGCACAACGTCCCAGTGACATGCCGCGCGGCGCGCGACGAGGCAAAGTTCCACGTGGCGTTCGAGTACATGTTGTTCTACGAGAGGGTGCGCCTTGGCGTCGCGTCGTCGCACTTCTTTCTGGACGGCGTCCCGTCGGGCGTTCATCTTTTTGTGGGGCCGACCTCTCTCGTGTTGCCGCACGACGACATACGAAAGCTCAAGCTTCGAGACGTCGTCGCCGACCGCCTGCAGGTGGTTGGAAAGATGGAATCCATGCCACCGGATGCCGAGCGCAAGGTGTCGCTCACCACGCAACACACTGCTGGGCTTCCAGTCGGGGTTCCGGGGCCCGTTCGCTTCTTAGTCGCAAGATCGCGGGCGATCTTTCAGGGGCTCAGAGCGACCAAGTCGCCTGACTCATTCGCTCATTGCGCAAACTGCAACTGCAATCGCTTCTTTTACCACGGAGGGACAGCAGAAAGCTGGGCCAACGCCGCGGTGAGCAGCGTGGCTCTTGGAGGCGACGAAGAAGAGGAGCACGACTCTGCCGAGTATTGGAAGCAGACGGCAGGTTCTCCGCTCGACGTTGTGTCCGACGTGCGTCGATTCTGTTCACAGGCATGTGCACGACAGCACGCCCACCATCTCCAAATCCTGATGCCGGACGCCAACTTGCACCTGGACGCCGACGACTACGCCAAGAAGTCCGGGCGCGCACGGGTGGTGGAGTCATTCAAGCTGGCGCTGAAGCGCAACGAGGTTGCGGCTCGCGCACTGCGCACGATGAGAACCACCCACTTTCCCAGCGTTGCGGTATCGACCGATGAGATCGAGATGCACAGACAGAAGCGGATACGCGCATTGAACATCGACCTGGGCCTGCTGTACGCAGCCTCCATGATTGCCGAGTCCGCCTCCATGAGCAACGGGCGCATCCTCCCTGGACAGCGCATGTACTGGCGCGACGACCCCATGTACTACTCCAAGGCGCTCTCTGCTGTCAGCAGGATCTACGAGAATCTCGCCCGGAAGGAGGGAATCGTTTCATCGATTCTGACGATGCCAAAGTACATGACCAAACTACAAACGGTCGCGCACAAGCTTTTCTGACCGGCGCCACGGTATCCTGCCGCTAGTTTGACCATGACTAGAGTCGGGTAACGAGATTCCGTGTGTTGTAACGTAAAGCAAACCATCAATTTTGAAACTCGATGTCGGCGCCTGATTCTCACCCGCTCACGGCGGACTCCACCTGGATTGCAAATGTCATGCGCCTTCCACGAGCGCGCTTGCTGATGGACCACCTGGCCGCTTTCGACGTCACCATTGCATGTGGAGGGGTGAAAGGGATCGAGCCACCGTCGGAGCAGACAGGCACGTGGCGCCGCATCTTTTGCCACGACTACTTCAAGCACAACGCGCCGCTGGGAATACCGGCCAAGAAGGACGGGAACCTGCCCAAGTGCATCGGCATCCTCAACTTGAGCGGCAAGCATTGCATCTACTACACCGACTCGTACACCCTGTGCAAAGTGGTCTGTCTCTCGTGCCAGCAGGTGCAGCCGGAAATCATTGCGGGAATCAACGCAGTGATCGAGAAGGCCGACGAGATGGGCGCGGGGATATTGTTCTGCTTCTGCCTGCCGTTCCAGGCTGGCCTCGAGCGGGCTCACTGGGACGTGCGGACAATCCGCAAGACTGCCAAAGGGGCGGTCAAAGACGGCGAGCTGTGCTTTTCGTCCGGAGACCGAGAGCCTCGCACCGTGCCGTGCACCAAGACCCTCGAGAACTGGCCGGAGTCCGTGATGGAAGAGCTGGTGCGCAAGCTGACCAACACGTCAACTCCAGTGTGTCTGGACCGCGAGGACGACGAAGGGCACGAAGTGCGCATGACCCCGGAAGCTATGGAGGCCATGATTGAGATGCTCAAGTCCAATCGCCGCAAGATGATGGACGATCACGCTCACGAGCTGAAGACCCTCAAGCAGAAGCACCACGTCGAACTCACAAACGCGCTTGGTCGTGCGGAGGAGGCGGAGCAGGACGCGTCCATCAGGATCGCCAAGGTGGCACACGCGAGCAAGACCGCCGAAGAGGTGGTGCAGAAAAAGATGGAGCATACGGAAGCGCACAACGCGACGCTGAGAGAGCAGTTACTAACGCAGCACAACCTGGCTCTGGAGGCGAAGGCGTCTCTCGCCGGACACAAGCTAGAAAAGGAGCAGGAGATCAAAGGCTACATTGCAAGGCAGAAGACTCTGGAAGCGCAAGTATCCAAGCTCAAGAGCGATCAGGCAAAGCAGACAACGGAACAGGCCCGCGCGCTCAGAGAGCGAGAGAAGCAGCACGAGGACGCGGTTGCGAAGCTCAACGCAAAGGTCGCCGAGCTCACCTCGAACATCAAGGCCATGACGTCCGCCAGTCGTGCGGTGCAAGCTAGCTCCAAGCAGGCGCACTTCGACGTCGCGAGCCTCAGGAAAGACCTGCAACGGCATCTGTGCACCGTCAGCACGCTCTCACTCAAAACTCGCGTCATGCGTGGGTTGCTTGCAATCGCAGCCATGCGCGTCCAGGCCGAGCGGAACGAGCATCAGACAACCCGAACGCTTCTCTCGGCACAGGACATCGCAATGAAAGACGCAGAGAGGCGATTCGAAGCTCTTAAGTCGGAGTCCGACTCTACCATCAAGAGCTTGCGCGATTCGCTCGCAGAGTCCGACAACATGCCACCGCCGCAGCCGCCCGCTCCAGCTCACAACGCATCCGAGGTCGAGAAGGAGCTGCAGGAGTGCAAACGCGAAATTGGGCGGAAGGAGCACTTGCTCAAAGAGATGGAAAAAAGGACACGCTCTTTAGAAAAACAGCTGAACGATTCGGACGCAGAAGTTAGGAAGCTTAAGGACCAGGATACCGAGGCAAGACGACTTGCCGTGTCGACTCCTTCCCGCGCGCCACCTCCTAACAAAGATGATATTACGGGCAGACGCGGGAAGGGAAACAGGCGCGACATGCAGGTGTCTCCGGTTGCGGACGAGGTAGCAAGAAGCTTTTCACACAGCACGGTCAACGTAAGCCAGAACACAGCAGTCTTCATGTCCCACCCGCCCCCACCTCACCAACAGGCCTTCCCGAACGGCCAGTTCGTAGTGGACCCGCAGTTGGAGAACACGATTTCTCAGCTACACACGGCTCTCAACTGCATCACTGCCATGGCTCGGTCTTCGAGCGCAAATTCCAAACAGGCGGAGCTAACGCAAGCGAAGCTCGACGCTTTGTCTTGCTTTGGGATAGGCGCACAGCCGGGCTATTACGACCCGTCCATCTACCCGGTGGCGGGGAACGGTCACGCATATCACCAACGGTAGAATGGGCGTCAGATTGCGGGTGCGGGTCGGAAGCTGCGGTGTTGGATTCGGGAAAGGATGCGCGAAATGTGGGGCACCAGAAGCGCAGCGCCTGCCTCTATGTCGCCGATTGCGGGCACGCTTCCTGCGAGCTCGTTGCCAGTGAGAACGGCGAGTAGACGCACAAACGAGATCGTGTTGTCTCCGGACTGGTCTTTTTCGGATCCAGCATTAGCGTCAAACTGAATCACCTTGAAAATTGCTTGGAAGTGTGCGTTGTTAGCTTTTCCCTGTGGCGTTTGGTCTCCAAAGAGACCTCTGCCTTCAGTGATGAAACCAAACGTCCGCTGTACCTCTTCGTTTCTTCTGATGACTCTGTTGAGATCTCTGATCGTGATTTGCACGCGAGCCTTTTCTTGCGGAGTCATGCCGGCATAGCTGGCGTCCTTTGCTTCTAAAATGAGTAGCCAGAGCGACCACACCTGCTGTTTCGTCCACACCTCGTCGAGTCCGTTGCCCGGGAATGGCACCTGCTCGTCCCGCACCGCGTCGAGCGTGGCGTCCAGACCGGCGGTGTCCCCGCCGGCTTCTGACCCTGCCGCTGGACCCAGTCCATCGCCTCCTCCCGGCGGTGGAGCAGCCGAACCCAGTCCACTACCCGTACCCACGAAGAAGGTGCGACCCGGTGAGTGCGAGGATCCAAAGTATGGTCCAAAGCGCTGGTGCAGCTCGAACAACGTGACGGGAATGATAGCAACGTTGACTTGAATTTTGGGCTCCGTAAGCGTGCTCTGTCGGTTGTCCATGATGCTCCCAATCCGCCACGCAAAGACCGTGTTTGCCACTTCACCCGCCGTCATGCCATCCTTGTTGGGGTACGGGGCGTCCGGGTTTGTCTGCCAGTGCGCGCAAGAGAGCTCCTCGACGATCCTGGAGCTTGTTGGCTTGAGCCTGAAACTGTATGCCACAAAGTGACCAGCATCGTCCGTGTTCTCCTTGCACACCAGACACATGTACAGGTCGTCGCGCACCCGCGGCTCCGAATCGAAGATCTGTGCAAACTCCATGGGCCTGCTCTCCGCTTTGTTTGCAGTGCTGTTGCGAGCAGTGGCTGGTCCGTGGACTGCCACGTTCATCATCACCCCCGAGTCTCCACCACCCGAGTGGAAGTACGACGCATTTTGTTCGTCGTCGTCGCGGGACACCAGCAGGCCGTCGGGAGTCCACTCGCCAAGGAAGGCCACAGCTGCCCAGTCGAAGGTCGGAAGGAACACAGCAGTCGGGTCGTTGCGCTCAAGCTTGCCGATTTCGTCGTCCAGCTCAGCAAACGCGGTGGACAGGTCAAGCAGCGCATGCAACAGGTCTCGGTTGAGTGGTCGGCGGTGCTGTTGCGAGTGCCTGATCTCTCCATACATTTCCCATCCACGATCGTTCATTGCGTCGCGTTCTGCTTTGCGAGCAGCCAGGATGCGGTCCCGCATGTCGCGCGTCACGAGCGTCCCAGGCTTCCCAGACTGCAGCACGTCGTTGATCTGCCTCCACGATGCAACCTTCGTCGGCCGGTTTGTGTCGTGCCCGAGCGCGTTCTTGCTCTTGTGGAGCATCACAACGTCGCCGGGAAGCACGTCGCAAGGAGACGCGGGCGAGCTGTTGAACTCGGTGAACACCAAGCGTCCATAAACGATCGTGTCGTTGGTACGCTTTCCGGGGCGTTGAGAACTGACTTTAATCTTACCATTGATACCTGGTATCGAATCTCCGGGTTTGTTTGGCAGACGCGGCCTAACACTCGCACCGGGCCGCTTGTTGCCTACAATGTAGTCACGCAGCCCCTCGTATCTATCCGACTCCGTTGTCACTGCAGCCAGCATGCCAGCTGGACGTCCTACCCAACACTCCGTCTCACACACTTATCGACTTAGCGATGGGTGCTAGTCTCCTCGCGGGCAACCAGCATGCGCGACAGAGGCCCCCATGTGAGCGCTCAGCACTCAATCATGACCGTGCGAGAGCGCTCGCCTCGACAGTTGGTTTTTTGTAATCGTTACATTCCATGACACTTCCATACACACACTCCGCCACTCTACCGTGGCGCCGGAAACGGCCGCACAGCCCGGTCACCGAGTACCGCTCCTTGTCTTCTTACGAGCGTCTTCGTTGTACGCGGACTTTAGTTTTTTCGGGGCACCGATGCCACCCCTGTATTCAGCATACTCAGACTGCCAAGGGAACGGAATGCTTCCATTACCCGGGGCATTTTTGCGAGGCAGGCCCGTCTCTTTGATGAGTAGGTCGCGCCTTTCGATGGTTGGCTGATAGGTGGTACCAGACCCCGCCGTGATTTGCTTGTACCCGTCTCGCATCGCCTCAATTGCCACCTTTGCGTATGCCGCAAACTGCTTGAGTTGATTCTGATGCGTCTTTTCATACCGGATGCCAATCTTCAGTACCCGCGTGAAGACAGATTCCGCAGTGGGCGGGCGGAAGGCGACGAACGGAACTCCGATCGAGTAAACAACCTGCTCTACCTTGTTGTCCTCTAGATCGATTGCCCCAATCAAGTTGATGAGTCGGAGGTGGAAATGCACTGGACGAAACTTATCTTCGTCTTTGAATGCCATGTTGTCGATCAATGGATGGATTGCAGTAAGCTCGACGTCCATGGACGCGTCTATGTTTACAACAAATGTATCAATCCAGTATCCACCCACGGGGAACTCAGCGCGCGTGTACACAATGTTGGAGGATTTGAGTCTGGCTTTTTCGCCGGCTGTCAAAGTCAAAGGGAACCCGGTGTGGTTCGAGACCGAGTATGCGTTCGCCAACTTGCCAGCAATCTCGCCGGAGTATTTCTCCAAGTTGGTTTTTTTGAACCACGCATCACCAGTCCACGCGTCGAACACTGTCTTATACTCGGGTAACATGTACACAAACGGCGCAAACTTGATCACGATCAGGTCGCTGGTTTGCGCAGTCGCTGCGTCGACCTCAAAGCCATCGCTGTCGTCATCGCGAAGCTGTTTGAGCGCAGTGGCAACGTCAAACTTGTCCTTTTTCTTCTTTCCGCCAGTGCGAGCAGGCAGCTTGGGCCTCTCCAACAGGCCGTACGCGTCGTCGTTGAAGTTCTCGTCCGGAATGACCAACGTCGCGCCTGCGTCAAAATCCTCCGGCTGTTCGAGCACTGGTCGGGGAACGCCCTGTGCGGTGGCAAGCCGCACCACCTCTCGGAGTCGACTGTAGTACTTGTCTTTCATCATATCCGCCAGCTCGCTTACCTGCGTAAACTCGTCTAGGTACACAGACGCAGCCGAAAGGTATGTTGTGCGGATGCGTTGGATGATTACGTTTTTCAACGACTGAAGCGAGTTTCCCTTGGCAAACATGAAACGCGCAGCGCGAGAAGCAGCCAAGTCTTCCTTGGTGCGACCCTGACTCGGGGCAGTAGGAAGCGGATCAATGGCCGCGTCGGAAGAAGAGGCCGCGTCGGACGAGGCGGTCTCGAGTGCTTCATCTGACGCGCCCTGGACGTCAAAAGCGAGGGCTTCTTCGGCGTAGTCCAAAGACATGCCTTCCGATTGTGCCAGATTCAACATAGCCGGGTCGATTGTATTCACCAACATCACGACCGTCGCCTCCGCAAGGTTTGTCATGGACCCTGCCTGGTTCTTGAAGAGGTCGTACATGTACTTGTTCTTGGGAACAATGACAATCTCGTTCTCGTACTTTTGCTGCGTTCTCTCATCGAACTGAGCCTTCTTGTACACCCTCTTTGCATGCGCTCGAGAAATTGCCACAAAGTGGAACAACCAAACCCATGTCTCGCTGGTGAAGGCCGACTCAATGTACTTGATTGCTGCGTCGTCGACGTTGTCGATTTTGAGCCCAAGCTCGGTTAGAAGCGTGCGCTTGTATACAAGAACCAGATTTTCAGGACTATAGTCCTGAAGCTTGAACTGGTATGGAATGCGACGCGAGAGGCCCTCGTTTGCGGTCAGAAAATACCTCCGCATGTCCTTTTCGTATCCCGCAAACATCAGACAGTACAGTCCCTTGTACTTAGTCATGAAGTCGACCATCGCAGCAGTGGCTTCGGCACCGTACGAACTTGGCAGGCCCTTGTCCCACGTCGTAATAGAGTATGCCTCGTCCACAAAGATCACACCTGAGTCCAGCCCGGAGGTGAGAAAACCCATCGTTTTGCCGACGGTCTGACCCTCGTACGGTGCAATAAAGTTGTCTCTGCCTCCTTCCACAACGGTGTCGAACACAAAGATGCCCGCGACAGAGAACACCTTTGCAATCTCGCGCACGAGTGTGGTCTTTCCGGTACCGGCGGGTCCGGCAAACAGGAAGTTCATAAACTTCTTCTGAATGTAGTAAGGATTTAGAATAAACGCCATGACCAGCTCCGACACCGACTCGAGAATCATTGGCTGCTGGCTGAAGAATGTCAGCCTCTCCAGAGCGGCAAGCAGTTTTGTTACCCTCTCCGAGATTGCCGTATTCGACTCCGGTAGACCGTCGGTGTCGAGGTCGTTTGAATTGAGCTCGATCCTTGCTTTTTCCTCGACGACAACAAAGTCGGAGATCTGCCTTCTGATATCCGCCAAGACCTTGCCCCTCTCGTCGTAAATGCTCCAGTTGTTGGTATCGTCGTCGATGTGGGCATCTTCCTTGATCCCCGCCATGACGTCGTCGAACTTGGACTGTTCCTTTCCCAGGCGTTTTTCAAGTTCTGTCCGCAGAGAACCATACCTTTCGACTTTGAATCGCATGTTCACCCGCAGTGCATTTTTGAACAGTACCTGACCGTCCCTGGTCTTGAGCAGCGACATGAGCTTGAACATGGTAATGGTGTACTTGGTTGGCTTCGACGTCACCGGGTCCTTGTAGTAGAGATCGGCCATGCTCTCGTCGCCTCTCTCAAAGAGCTGACGCGTGGTCCGAGCCAAGAGCGCGTCGGCCACTTTGTCGTCGTCCTCATCCTCCTCGTTTGGTAGCACTTCCGTTTTCACGGCCGGGGCGGTCGCTGCTGCTGCCGGAGGCGCCGCTGCCGGGGGCACTGCTGCGGGCACGGGTGTGTCCTCGTCGTCCGACTCCTCTCCAGAGTCCTCGCTCATTCCCTCCTCGTTCTGGCCAAAGGAATAGTCAGACGCGAGAGCACGCAGCCATCGAGACGGGCGCAGACACAAACGGTCGGAAGGCAGCATTTTCTTTTACTTTCAATGACAGAACACTACCTTATTTTTCAACTACATCTCCCCCATCGCACGGGCACGCTTCTGTGCTTCTCTAGCAACTCTGACGCTCTCTCCTTCGTCGTCGCTGTCGGACTCACTGCGGTACGCGCCTTCTGTCCCAGCAGATTGGGACGCACGCTTGCAGCCACCGTCCGCAGCGGCGTCCTCGTCTTCGGAGTGCGGCACGTCGATCGTGACCTTGGACACTGGTGGTTTGCAACACATTGGACCCACCGTACCGGCCCCTCGCCTGCAACGACAGGCCCGAGCCGAGCAAAATATGCACAGCATTATCATGATCGAGGCTACTGCTCCTACCGCGACACCGACTTCAACCGTGGCGGTTTTCTCGGATTGCTTGAACCTCTGTTCGATGTTTTTCACCACAGTGAATGTGAAGTTTGTGACCTCATTTCCAAACGCCTCCATCTTCACCATCTTCGGTATATCAGTGGGTGTGCTACTGTTAGCGAGCAGTCTGAATGGGTGACAGTGGTCGCTTGAACACGTGCTGATTGGACACGATTGCAAATGCCTGGCTGTATGCAACAAGCGTCTTGTAAGACATCTTTTTCTCCTTGTGCTTGTCCTTGTACACGCCCCGTGCAACCACCTTGAACTTGTAAAGTCTCTGTACGTCTCTTGCCGCGTGCTGCATCACACACAATGCGCTGTATGCGGGGTAAGGCACCCCGTCCTTTGCGGTGTACGTGTGCAGACGCGTCTGGCGTATGGCCATGCTATGGGGGTAGCTGATTGGCGAAACGTCGCCCTGGTTGATGACCTCCTTCATAGTGTCGGCGTATACCAGCTTGATCTCCTCGCACACGAGCTCTCGGCAAAAGAAGCGTCTGGCACTCAAGCGCATGTGGAAACGCCCCTGCTCCGGCACACACTCCTGCGCGGTTCGAAAGCGGCGCTCTTTCGCATCTTCTCGCATCAGTAGACGATCCCGTCGCATCATTGCCGGGTCGTCTGACCATCCGCATAGATCGTTGGCGTGCGTTGGCGTCTGTGTGCGCATGCCAGGCCGTTCGACGCCAGTAACAACAAGGTCAACGTAGAGATACACGAGACTGTTCTTCCGCACAACATTGCAGTGGCCCAGTCCAGGCACCGTCTGGCATCCGTGAGGGAAGCGCTCGTCTATGCAGCGGATGCTGAGATGCGGCAATAGCTGTTTGATCGTCGCGTCGTTTGCAAACGCACTCGAAAGAGAGAGCATGGCGAACGCGCCAAAGAAGCCCACGTTTTCAGCGATCAGGGTGACAAGGTCGTTGCTGAGGAACGAGTGCGAGAAAAAGCACTTTCCCGATCGTACTCTTCCCGCAACGTGGTCGTCCGACCTCTTTTTGAATCCAACAAACATTCCCCTTGCCTCTCGCATCATGTCGTCGGATTTGACCGCAAGAGTCCAGAATTTGGAGCGTACGTTCTCTGGAACGTCGATGGTCTTGCAGTGCAGCTTTGTATGGATGAGTTTCACCGCCTCGGAAACCGTGTCCGGGTAGTCCGGGCCTCCGGCAGAGAGGGTCGACTGATCCCTCAAGAGCAGTTTGTAAATGTTGATCGTGTTGATCAAGGCTGATCTCAAGCGGTACGCGTTTGTGAACTTCTCCTTCAAGAGTGTAGCTTCTGACTCCATGTTGCCAAATATGCCGTACTGATCTCGCAGGGTGTGGTCCGCCACGAATGCATCAAACAAACCTCCGAAGTCCATCACACCAACCAGGTCGTCTTCACTCTGCTTGCACCTGTACGCCTCGATCAGCAGGTATCGGTGTTTCCGGACACCCTCGTCGGTCGATTCTCTCGCACGGAACGCCTTGTTGCAACGAGCCAACAATCTGTTCACATCTGTTCTGGCTTTTTCCAAAGGTTCATCGGCTACGCGAGTCAACTTGTCGACCACGTTGGATCGAGCGAGATTCTCCGCGTCCGTTAGTCCTTCAGATGAAGACGTCCTGTATGTGTCTAGTAGGGCATGGATGGCCAGGCGCCCAGCTGCTTGCGACAGCCTTTGACTTGCCGTCCCCGCCTTCGGCGCCGAAGGCGGTGGATGCGTCGACGGTGGTGCTACAAAGCTGGTGTCCATCGGAAGATTGTGGCACTTACAGTGATTTGCGAGCACTCCGTGTGGTGAACGCCGTATCGTACGGCACACGGCGCCGGATAACGCCACATTGATACCGGTGCCAGCATATTACACTGTGAACACCAACTGGTGTGAAATCTCGAGCGATCTCGTTGACGAACCCCGTCACTTCGTACGCGGGTTCCGCCAAAGTGCCGCCCGGCGGAAAGATGGCGGAACTCCGGTCGAGGGGCCTGAACC
>MDTG01341475.1_pt1 | contig 24199 bp, 23 predicted proteins | sample 811421 | NCBI WGS metagenome assembly MDTG01 (sample SAMN05326645, study PRJNA326480) | marine metagenome | isolation source: seawater | place: Pacific Ocean: South East | collected 2011
CTGGAGAAATTCTTTAAAAGGTGGAATTTCATATTTAGATGAAAAAACTAATCTTATAATTCATGGAGGTATTGATGATCTCTGGTTTGATTTAAAGGAAAAAAAAATAGTTGTAGTAGATTATAAAGCTCAATCATCAACTTATCCTGTAACAGTTTCTACTTACCTCGATACTGAATGGCACCTTAGCTACAAATTACAAATGGATATTTATGTTCATATTTTAAGAAAAATGAATTTTGATGTCTCTGACCGAGCATTTTTTTATGTTTGTAATGGGAAAAAAACAAATGATAAATTTGATAACAAAATAGACTTCAAAACTACACTAATACCCTACCGTGTAGATACATCTTGGATTGAAGAAAAATTGATTGAAATGAAAGATGTTTTGAATCTTGATGCACCTCCTGAAACCGAAAAAACATGTGAGAAATGTGCTTATTTAGAAGGTGGAAAAAAATTTTAGTTAATTATCTATTATTATTCTCATCATCATTATTTGATGATTGATCGTTATTGTCTGATTGAGGTTGTTCTTCACTAGTTTCAGTTTGTACTTCCTCTTGAACTTGTTGTTCTGGTTCTGGTTCTGGAGCTGGAGCTGGTTCTGGTTCTGGTTGTTGACTTGACTCTTGTCTTCCAATATCAGCTGCAGTTTTTGCGTCAGGCTCTCTTCTCATAAAGAAATATACTCCTGCAGCAATAACCGCTATTGCTCCTAAAATATAAATAACTACATTCAACCAACCTGTTCCCTCCTCTGCTAATTCATTGTCCTCTTCTATTGTCTCAAGTTCTGGCTCTTCAGGTTTTGCTTCTTGTTCTTGAGCTAATTCTTGATTAATCTCCTCATTAGTTTCAGGCTCTTTTGCAGGCTCTGGTTCTGGAGCTGGAGCTGGTGTTGGTGTTGGTGTTGGTTCTGGAGCTGGAGCTGGAGCTGGTGTTGGTTCTGGTTCTGGTTCTGACTTAATTTCTGGCGGGGGAGTTACAACTTCTTCAGTCTTAACAACTTCAGCCTCCACTACTTCATCATCTTTAGGCTTTGGTGTAATAATACCAGTAGCAACTAAAATTGCACCAATACCAAAAACTATAATAAAGTCCATAGAATCACTATATTTTATTAAGAATAAAATTCTATAATATTATCCTTACAATATGTACGATTTGGGGTGCTGTGGATATTTAGTTTTTTAATGCTAATAAGTGATTATGAACACTTTCAGATAAGGCAAGTAAATCATACCCTCCCTCTAGAAATGAAATTACTCTACCTTCTGAATGAATATTAGCTAGATCTATGATTTTTTTTGTAATTGCATAAAAGTCTTCTGATTCTAAATTAAGTGAAGCTAATGGATCTCTAGAATGTGCATCGAATCCTGCTGATATTAATATTATTTCAGGTTTAAATTTGTCAATAGGCCTTAGGATATTTTGATCAAATATTTTTAAAAATTCTTTACCTTTTGTTCCAGATTTTAAAGGCGCATTAAATATATTTCCTACTCCTTTTTCTTGCTCTGAACCTGTGCCAGGGAACAAAGGATATTCATGAGAAGATCCATAAACAACACTTTTATCGTTGTAAAAAATCTCTTGTGTTCCATTTCCATGATGTACATCAAAATCTATTATAGCAATTTTATTAACTTTATATTTTTTTTGCAGATACCTGGTTGTAACAGCAACATTGTTAATAAAACAAAACCCCATTGCCTTCTCTGTTTCAGCATGATGTCCAGGCGGTCTTACGGCACAAAAAATTCTTTCATTTTTTTTCATTATATCATCAGCTGCTGCAATACCAGCCCCACAAGATCTTAGAATAGCCTTTTTGCTATTAGAACAAAGCATAGTGTCAGCATATGGCTCATTTTCTACTCCCACTAATCCAGTTTTTGGTATATTTGAAAATATTTTTTCAATATGTTTTATTGGATGAACTAGGGATATAGTTTTTATATCTGCTAAGGGAGCATCTTTTATAATAATCTCAAAATCCTTAATTTTATTAATTGATTCTATAACACTATCTATTCTTTCTTTTCTCTCAGGATGATTTAATCCATTATCCTTAAGTAAACAATCCGAGTGAGTATAGATTATCATTGTAAAAATTTATTTAATGATAAACTTGCTAATTCTGATGAAGATCCACTTATTTTTAATTTATCTAAGATAATTTTAACTTTTTTTAGTTGTTCATTTATTTTATTTGGGTCATCTAAAAATGAGCTTACATATTTAAAAATGTTTTCTGCATTACAGCTAGATTGAAGTAGTTCTGGTATAATTTCTTCATCCGCTGTAAAATTTATAATATTTGCATACTTTGTTTTAACAAGTGTTTTTATAATTAAAAAATTTATAAAACCCATTTTATAAAGTATTATTGATGGTATTTTTGCGTTACATATTTCAAGTGAAACCGTCCCAGATTTAGCAACAGCAAATATAGATTTTTGTAATATGTGAAACTTAATTTTATCATCGCTTACTATTTCACAATTTTTCAATTTGCTTTTATCAAGAAATGATTGAATTATTTGAGAGTATTCTTGAGTTGAATGAAAAACAAAAGTCATATCAGAATATTTTTCGTTCATTAAAATAATAAATTCTAATAATATAGGCATTAAAATATTAATTTCAGATTTTCTGCTTCCTGCAAAGACAGAAATCAATGCTTTATTTTTTCCTATTACTTGATTAATGTCAATTTTATCTCTTTCTTTGTTTTGCAAAAGAGGATGTCCTACAAATTCACAGCTTATTTTTTCTTTCTCAAAATATTTTTTTTCAAAACTAAATAATAATAAAATATGATCTATAAATTTTTTAATCATTTTAACTCTTCCTGATCTCCAAATCCAAACTTGTGGAGCTACGTAATGAACAGTTTTTATTTTAGGATTCAATTTTTTAACTTTTTCAGCAACTCTCAGAGTAAAATCTGGGCTGTCGACTGTAAACAATATATCAGGCTTATAATTTAGTATCACTTTTGTTGTTTCATCAATTTTTTTAGTTATCTTAAATAAATTTAAGATTACGTTTGTAAAACCTAAATACGTAATTTCTTTTAAATCGTAAATAGATTTAATGCCTAATGATTTAAGGTGTTCTCCTCCTACTGACAAATATTCTATCTTTTGATTAATTTTTTTTAAATCACTAATAACTTTAGAAGCTAATTTATCACCTGAAGGTTCGCCAGTTAAAATAAATATTTTTTTCATTTGTACATTTTCCATAATTCTCCATTATCGGATAACATGTAAATATCTCCCGTTTCTTTTTGTATTTTTATATCTCTTATCCTGCCAATATTTCCCTTAAAAATTAGTTGTTCGTCTATAAATTTATTATCTTTAAATTTAATCTTTCGTAAAGATTGATCTTTTAAGGATGTAATTAGTGCATCACCGTTCCATTCATTAAATGTGTCTCCTTTATAAATTCTTAATGCACTAACTGCTATGGAAGGGACCCAATACTTAATTGCTTTTGTAAACCCTGGTTTCCATTTAGGGCCTATTTTTGTTCCAGAATAATTTGTTCCTCCCCAACCTAATATTTTCCAACCATAATTCTCTCCAATATTTGCTGTTCCAAACCAATCTCCTCCCTTGGCTCCGTGATTAGTTAAATAAATCTTATTATCAAATGGGGAAAGGGCTATTCCTTGTGGATTTCTAACTCCTATTTGAAAAATTTCTGGTAACCAATCTTTTTTATCTTTGAATTTTGGGTTGTCGTTTGGAATTGAACCATCTAAATTAATTCTAACAATGCTACCTGGATGTTTTGTAAAATCTTGAGCAATCATCCCTTGACCCCTTTCACCCGCGGTTATGTATAATTTATCTTTTTTTATAACTAGTCTTGATCCAAAATGATAACCAGAGTCAATAGGTGGTTCAGCTCTAAAAATGTTGCTAAATGTTATCTTTTTTTTTTTTAAATTCTCCTTTAGCTACAGAAGTGCTAGTTTTCCAATTTCCCCTATTTTCAGAATAAGAAATATAAATATACCCATCATTGTATAATACATCGAGTAATCCACCTTGTCCCAAATTCACAATAGAAAGATTATGTTTAATCTCGTTAAAATTTTTATTATTAAGATTAAAAGATAATAATTTTCCACCTTTTTCAGTAATTATGATGTTTTCTTTATCAATAAAAGACAAGCTCCAAGGTTTTATAAAACCATCAGTTATTTTTTCCAATTTAATTTCTAATGAATGTAAATTTGAATACTTGAATAAAATTAAAAAGATAATTAATTTTTTCATTTTACTAGAATAAACATTTTATTTTTATCAGCAAATTTTATACACTTCTTTTTATCCAAAAAAACATTTTGCTTACTTTTTAAAACTATTCCTTTAATGCCAACAGATTTACATTGAATTAAAGTTTTTAAACCTATGGTCGGCAAGTCAACTCTTAAATCTTGTTTTTTCTTAGGAAACTTAACCAATACACCATTGTTAATTATATTTTTTTTTTTGCATTTTTGTAACATTTTTTGAGTTCCATCTCTCCCTTCAACAGCAATTATCTTTTTATTTCTAGCAACTGTGCCTTGGCTAAAATTATATTTACCTAATTTGTTTAAAGTTAGAATTGCTTTACGAATATCTATCTTGTCATTGTTGTTTGGTTTTATTTTAGTATAAATACCTTTTTTTAATGTCAATTCTGGGTTAAAAAAAAGTGAACTAATTGTTGAGATTTTTTCTTTTTTGAAAATTTTGATTATTTCTTTTAAAATAGCCACGTCTCCAAGTTTTGAACTTTTAATTATTCTTGGCATATAATAAATACCCTTTAAATCTAAGCGTAACTTTGAAAAACTAGGTTTTTTTACTTTTCCTGCAAACAAAATTTTATGACATTTATTTCTCTTTAAAATTTTTATAATCTTTCCAAATTGACCTAGGGAAGCTGTGTGAGAAAACTTTTCTTTATTAAATTTTTTTCCTTTTGTAAGATCGATAATTAAATAGTTTTTCCTGTTCTTAATTTTTTTTAATATTTCTTTTGGAAAATCTGTTTCCCCAAATATAAGACCAATCATAGTTTTATTGACGCAATGGTGAACAAATAGGTCTTTTCTTGTCTTTTTCTAAAAAAGTAATTACTTCGTTCACTAATTCGTTTCCTTGGTATTCTCCATTAATCTTACTTAAATTTTCATGAAGATTTTTAGAGGAAAAAATTTCTTTATAGGCTTTATCTAAACCTATTATTTTTTGATTTTCATATTTTTGTCTTCTTAATCCAATTAAGTTCAATCCTTGTAAATAGTTTCTGTTACCAATTGATAAACCAAATGGTATTACGTCCTTAAGAACCCCAGTCATTCCACCTATCATTGCTAGTCTACCTATCCTTGTAAACTGTTGAACTGCTGAGTTTCCACCAATTATTACGTTATCTTCTAATGTGACATGTCCTCCTAGGGGAACATTGTTTGCAATAATGACATTATTACCTATTTTACAATCATGAGCTATATGTGATGAAATCATAAATAAGCAATTATCTCCTATAGTAGTTTTAAACCCACCTCCCTCTGTTCCAGGGTTTATTGTTACGTATTCTCTAATTAAATTATTTTTACCAATATCTAAACTATTTTTTTCCCCTTTATATTTTAAATCTTGTGGTTGAGTGCCTAAACTAGCAAACGGAAAAATCTTTGTACCTTTACCAATGTTTGTTCTACCTTCTATATGAACATTTGAAATCAACTCAACGTTTTCTTCCAAAGATACATTTGGTCCGACATAACAAAAAGGGCCGATCTTAACATTTTTTCCAATTTTTGCTTTTGGCTCAATAACGCTAGATTTATGGATCATTGTTTTCTATCTACAATTGTTGCAGACCACTCTGCATCTGCCATTCTTTTTTCATTTACTTTTGCTGTTCCTTTATATTTCCAAACCCTGCCGTGAGACCTAATAGCCTCTATTTCTAAATGAAGTTCACAATCAGGAACAACAGGATTTCTGAACCTAGCTTTTTCCACGCTCATTAAATAAACTAATTTATTGGCATATTCTTTTGGATCGATTCCATGAGCGGTCAATGCAGCAGCTGCTTGGCCAAAAGCTTCAACTATCAATACACCTGGCATAACTGGTTGATCTGGAAAATGTCCTTGTACATAAAATGCATTTTTTTTTACATACATAATAGCTGTTGCGGATTTTAAAGGAATTATTTTTGTTAATTTGTCGATTAAAAGCATAGGCTCTCTATGTGGCAACAAGATTTCAATTTTTTTTTTATCTATTTCAGTTTCACTCATTTTATTTTTTCCAGTTTTTTATAAATTCTTTTAAAGGTATGGCTGGATAACCCATAACTAATTCATTATCTTTTATATCCTTAATAACACCACTGCCACCACCAATTTTTACGTTATTTCCTATTTTTAAATGACCAGATATACCTGCTTGACCACCGATTGAAACATTATTGCCAATTGTTGAGCTTCCAGCAAAGCCAACTTGACCAGCAATCATGCAGTTAGATCCGATTTTAACGTTATGTGCAATATGCACTTGATTGTCGATATAAGTATTGTTTCCTATTTCAGTATCATCAACAGATCCCCTATCTATAGTACAACCTGAGGCAATTTCTACATTATCTTTTATTAAAACTTTTCCGATGTGTGGGAATTTAAAATTTTTATCTTTCAAAGGAATAAAACCAAAACCCTTTGAACCAATTTTACAACCATCTTGAATAACCACATTATCACCTAAAATCGTTTGTTTTAAAACTACATTTGAACCAATAATACAATTTTTTCCAATAATGACATTATGCTCTATTATTGTATTTGGTCCTATACTAGAGTTCTTACCAATTTTTACATTTTTACCAATTAAAACATTGTTACAAAACTTTACACTTTTATACTTAAATTTAGATCCTAATTTCAGCGATAAATCAGGATAATCCATATCTGACTCTGGGTATATTTTTTTCAGAACTTTAGCTAATTCAAAAAGTACATTTTTTACTATTATTTTTTGAATTGTATTAGGAAGAAATTTTTCCAACTTAGCAGTCGTTATACAATATGAACCTTTTGTATTGAGGGCATTATTCTTATATTTTACTGAGTCAAAAAAAGTAAGATCAAATTTTTTTGCTTTATCTAAAGTTTTTATCTCATTTAATTTTGAGTTTTTCTTCAAATTTAAATTTGGAAAAAATTTATTAATATTATTAGAATTTTTTTTCTTAAAAAAGGTCACCTTCTCTCTAAAATCAGTTAGTTTAACTTGATTGCTTTTAAATTCTTGTTCAAAATGTCAACGATTTCTTTTGTCAAATCTAAGTTTTCATCAGCTAATAAAATACTCTTTTTATCAACAATCATCCTAATGTTTTTTTCTTTCATGTAATTAGACATGATTGGATTTAAGGCTTTTAAAAGCTCGCTTCTAGCTTTGGATCTTTGTTTTGCAACTTCATCTAAAAGAGTATTTCTCTCTTTTTGTAAATTAGATACTTTATTTCTTAAATCAGTAACCTTTTTTTTGTATTCCTCTGCATTTAAAACTTTCTTTTGAGTAATAATTACTTGTTCTTCTTTTTGTATTGATTTCTCTTTATCTTTAATTTTTTTGAAACCATCTGTTAATTTTTTCTTAAGATATTTTTGTGCATCACCGCCTGCTTTACTATTATTTAGAATGAATTTAAAATCCACAAAATACGGGGAATCAGCCTTAATGTTAGTCTGAAAAACAAAAAAAATAGCTAAAAAGTAAATAACTTTTTTATTAAATCTTATAATCATTAAAATGTTGTTCCTAAGTTAAAATTAAAGCCTTCTGTTTCATCTGTATCAGCTTTTGAAATATTTCTAGATAATACAAAAGTCATTGGTCCTAAAGGTGAAATCCAACTTGCAGCTGCTCCAGTAGAAGATCTAATTTTGTTACTTTCTCCTATTGATGTGTCATAGTCTACTCCCCACACATTTCCAAAATCTAAAAAGATACTTATGTCAGTTTTTGTTGCTTCTGGAAGTAAATTTGGCAAATTAGCCTCAAAATTTAAAGATGAAGAATAATTTCCTCCAATATGATCAGATCCATCAGTTGGCCCAACTTTTCCCCTTTTGAAACCTCTCAATCTTTTTGAACTCAAAAATCTTCTTTTACTTACTCTTACATCATCTGAACCAATACCGTTAACGGCGGATACATAAAATTTTGCTGCTCCAACAACATTCTCCGTTAAAGAATTATAAGAACTAATTAATAGTGTATTACCTACATATGATTTATCAGCATAGATTGGAATCACTTGATTAAAAGATATTATTGAACCGTCTGTGGGCATAAAAGATCTATTTCTTTTGTCATAGGTAAATCCATAATTTCCAGAAAGTTCGCTAAAATTACCGCTTTGTTTTTTTAAAGACTCTGAAGCGGAGTTTTCAGTTTTAAGATCATCATAATTTGCTGAGATACCTAATGAAGCATATATGTCTTTATACTGTTCAAAAGCTGTGCCAACACCCGCAGTAACTAAAGTATTTTCGTAACCCTGATCTGGTTTATCATTAGATGTGCTACTTAAATAATAATTAAATGAGTTACCTAAAAAATCATAGTTTGGATCAGAATAATTTAATCTCCCTTTAATACTTTCTTGGCTTACATCTGTTTCAAATGAAACTTTTTTTCCTTCTCCTAAGTAATTATTTTCACTTACATTAAACACTATACTCCCTCCATTTGTACCAATTCCAGCACCAGCACTAATTTCTCCAGTAGGTTTTTCTTCAACATTAATATCAATAATTTTCAAATCTGTACTAGATCCGGTATTGACTTTTGACTCTACGGTGGAAAAAATATTTCTAGATTTTAAATTTGAAACAGACTTATTTAGTCCTAATTTTGTAAAAGGATCACCTTCGTCCACCTCCAACTCAGCTCTTATAACTGACTCATTAGTAATTGTGTTTCCAAGGACATTTATTCTTTCAACAAGGACTCTCTCCCCTTCAAAAATATTAAACTTAACGTTGATGCTATCATTTTCAATTATTTCTTCAACATTGTGTTCAACAAACTGCAAATTATTATTTTCAATAATTTCATCTATTTCCTCTAATAATTTTTTAATTTTAAAAGGAGAATAATAAGAACCTATATATTTTTTATATTTCGCATTTAAAGGATAAAAAATATTCTTATCAAAAACATTATCTACATTTGTGCTAATCTTGTTTATTACATATCTATTTCCTGCATCAATAGAATATGTTAACTCAACATTGCCACTTTCTTTTAACTCTGCAGAATTAGAAGTAACGTTTACATCATAATAACCTAATGATTTATAATAGTTTGTTAAAAGCCGAATATCTAAATTAACCAGATTTTGACTAAATTTCGTATTTCTTGAAATTACTTTCCAAAATTTATCTTCTTCACTTGCAATTATATCAATTAATCTTTTTTCTCTAATTTTTTTGTCGCCCGTGAATTTAATTTTAGATATTTTTGTTTGATTTCCTCTGTCAATTTCAAAAATCAAGTCTAAATTATTTTTATCTATCTCTCTAATTTTAGCTTCAACGTTAACAAAATTAAAACCAATAGTTCCATAAACCTTTTTTATTGTTTCAATATCTTGGGATAATTTGCTTTTAATAAATGAACCATTTTTTTTTAAGAAAATAATTTTTTCAATTTCTTCTACAAAAGATTTTTTTTGTTCTCCAAGAATTATTAATTGATTTATTGTTGGATATTCTACTAGATTAATTGTTAAAACATTATTTTTTAATTGAACTTTAACATCTGAGAAAAAATTTGTATTATAAAGATCATTTAAGATTAAGTTTAAATCTTTATCGCTATAATTTTTGTTCTTTTCAATATTACCGTAAATTTTAATCGTTTCTGCACTAATTCTTTTATTGCCGAGAATTTCAATTTTTTTGGCAATTTCAGCTTTTGAAAAAGGAGAAATAAATATAGTAATTAATATTATTAAAATTATTTTATGCATAATTTTTTAATTTTAAATGCTTGCTTATAACTTTTTTTGACCATTGATCTATTTCTAAAATTTGACTTATATTTTTAGGTATCTTTATAGCATATTTCTTGTAATTTCTATCATTCAGTACCTTTAAAAAATAGTTATAAAAAGACGTAAATTCTATTTTTTTTTGCAAATACTGATCAACTAATATTTCATTTACAGCATTAATAATAATGGAGGTAGAATTGTATTCATTTAGTCTATTTTTAAGTTTTATTATTGGATATCTTTTATTTTCAACTTTATAAAAATTTAAGTTTTTCAAAGAATTTTTTTTGTTGATCATCATTTTGGGTTTTAAAATATTTGTAATGTCAAAATTTTTTTCTAGAATTGCATTAGCTAATGGAATGATCATCGTCGTATCATGGTACAGAAATTTGTATAGTCCATTTTTAAATTCAACAATTGCATGAACTAAAGATTGAGGATGTATTACTATTTCAATGATCTTTTGATTAATAGAAAAAATCTTTTGAGCTTCAATGACCTCTAAAATTTTATTCATCATAGTTGCAGAATCAATGGATATTTTTTTTCCCATTTTCCATTTTGGGTGTTTTAAAGCTTGTTGAGGTTTAACTTTATTTAATTTTGCTAATGGAACATTAAAAAATGGTCCACCTGAAGCAGTTAGATAAATTTTTCTTACTTCGTTAATTTTGTGATTTTCTAGCAATTTCATAATTGAAAAATGTTCAGAATCTACAGGGATTATCTTAGTATTATTTCTAGCTGCTGCTTTTTTAATTAAATTCCATCCGCAAATAATTGACTCTTTGTTAGCAATTAAAATTTTTTTACTTGTTTTTGTAAATTCAATTGTTGGTTTTAATCCTGCTATACCAGGAATAGCAGCAATAGTTATATCAGACTTAATTGAAAAAAATTCTTTTCTATCTAAACTATTTAAAATCTTTATCTTTTTTTTTTTATATTTTTTTTTAACCTTATAAAAAGTTTTTCTGTCGTAAATAATAAATATATTTGGGTTGAACTCTTGTACTTGTTTACAAATTAAACGATAGTTTTTATTAGCTATCAAAATATTGACTTTAAAAGAATTATCATTTTTAATAATTTTCAAACAATTTAAACCAATAGATCCTGTAGATCCTAAAATTGAAATTTTTTTTTTCATATTAATTAATAGCTAATAAAGTTATAAATCCGATTGGCACTCCTAGTAAAATACTATCTACTCTATCTAATACACCTCCATGACCAGGTAATAAATTTCCAGTATCTTTTAAAAAAGATTTTCTTTTTAGATAAGAAAAAAATAAATCTCCAATTTGACATGCTATAGAAGTTGAAATGGCTACAAATAAAATAATTAAATTCAAATTATTAGTCATGTAAAAAATTACTAAGAAAAAAGTTATGCAAGAAAAAATAATAGAACCAACAGCACCAGAGACAGTTTTGTTTGGACTTATTTTGGTTAATTTTGCGCCTTTAAAAATTTTTCCAAAAACGAAACCTCCAATATCCGATGCAATACAAGTTAATATTATTGTAAAAATCATAATTTTTAAATGAACAAAATTTGAAAATATTAGTAAAGCTGAACAAAAGAAAAAAATATATGTAATGAACATAAAATTACTTAAAAATGATTTTATTTTTTCCTTTTTGAAAATAATTAGACTGATACCTAAAAATTCAATAATTGAAAATATTCCAGCAATTATTAATATATAGGCAAATATGTAATTATTAATTAACATCAAAAATAATATCAATAGTAATGAGATTGATGTATAAACTCTTTTTTTAAAATTTTTTTTCATATTAAATTGATCCAAAATTTCTTTTTGTTTTCTTATAATTTCTGATAATTTTTTTTAAATCCTTGCTATTAAAGTCTGGCCAAAGTTTATCTAAGAAATATATTTCAGAATAAGCTAACTGCCATAACATAAAATTACTTAATCTTTTGTGACCACCAGTTCTAATAAGAATATCTGGATTATGCAAATTCTTTGTATAAAGGTTTTTTTCTAAAGATTTAATGCTTATATTTTTTTTTATTTTTTTTAAAGCTGTAATTATTTCATCTTTTGAACCATAATTTATTGCGAGATTAACAATTATCTTTTTATTTTTTTTGGTATAACTTGTTGACTCCTGCAACGCGGATCTAATATTAACAGGTAGTTTTTTAATATTGCCAATGATATTAATTTTTATTCCATTTGCTATTACACTTTCTAATTCTTTCTTAAAATAACTTGTTATTAATTTAAATAAAAAGTTAATTTCAGATTGAGGTCTTTTCCAATTTTCTGTAGAGAAAACATAAAATGTAACTATAGGGATTTTAATTTTCAGTGAAGCTTCAACTATTTTCTTTACTGTTTTTACACCATTTAAATGACCAAAATTTCTTCCTTTTCTTTTTTTTTGACCCCACCTTCCATTACCATCCATGATAAAGGCAACGTGGTTGAGTTTATTCATACTTGAAGTATCTCTTTTTCTTTATCTGACAAAATTTTTTCTAAGTTAGAAATATTTGCATCAGTTAATTTTTGTATGTTTTTTTCAAAACTTTTATTTTCATCCTCAGAAATTATTTTGTCTTTTAATTTTTTTTTTAAATCTTCATTAGCTTCTCTTCTTATATTTCTTATTGAGATTTTGCTTTTTTCTCCCATACTTTTTAATATTTTTATTAATTCTTTTCTTCTCTCCTCAGTAAGATCAGGTATTCTTAATCTAATAATTTGACCGTCTATTTGTGGATTAATGCCTAATTCAGATTTTTGTATTGCTGAGTCTACTAAAGAGACATTTGCTTTGTCCCAAACTTGAATGGAAATTAATCTTGCCTCGGGAACGCTGATTGTTCCGAGTTGCTCTATAGGAAGAAGTTGCCCATAAACATCAACCTTTATAGTATCTAACATGCTTGGGTTGGCCCTTCCAGTTCTTAATGTTGAAAGATCTTTTTTAAAAGCTAAAATAGTTTTCTCCATTTTAAATGAAAAATTTTTTTCACTAAAATTTGAACTCATTTTAAATTCCCTCGCCAACTTTAAATCTTACAAAATCTAAAATTGTAATTTCTTTATCAATTTTATTGTCTTTAAGTATATCAGAAACCTTTTTTTTTGGATCCATAATCCATATTTGATTTAAAAGAGTATTGTCATTTAAAAACTTTGCGATTTTACCTTTTGATATTTTTTCAGCCATTTCAGACGGTTTACCAGTATTAGTTAGTTCGGCCTTTATAATTTCTAATTCTTTATCTACTATTTCCTTTTTAATTCCATTTTTATCTATAGCTAGTGGATTTGAGGCAGCAATGTGCATTGAAATTTTATTTCCAAGTTCATCATTTTTTCCTTTTACAATTCCATCTATACTTACTACAGATATAATCTTGCCTATATTCTTTTCTAAAGCTGAATGTACATAATAAAAATTTAAACCTTTTTTATTTTCAAAAAATTTAGTTCTTCTAATTGTAATTTTTTCTCCAATTTTAGCTATAAGATTAACCAAATTTTCTTTGACTGTTGAGCCATCTTTCATTTTTGAGTTGTTTAATTTTTCAATATTGCCTCTAGCTGAGAAATTTATTTCAGACAATTCTTTACAAAAAGAAATAAAATCTTTATTTTTTGCAACAAAGTCGGTTTCACTATTAACTTCTATTATAGATATTTCTCCATTGCTTTCTTTTACTAGCGCCAAACCTTCAGATGCAGTCCTGCTCATTTTTTTTGATGCTTTGGCTATGCCCTTTTTTCTTAGAAATTCTATTGCTTTTTCAATATCACCTTTTGTATCAACTAAAGCTAGTTTACAATCTTTAAACCCTACACCTGTCATTTCTCTTAATCTTTTAATATTATCTAGTAAATCTTTATTAGACATTTTATAATTTTAGATTATTTTTTTTTTATATCAGTTTTTTTTTCTGATTTTTTTAAATCTTTTTCTTCTGTAACTTTAATGAATTTTTCTGCGTCATTAATTGTGCTTTTTAATAATTCACAATAAAGATTAATTGAGCGTCTGGCATCATCATTCCCAGGAATTGGAAAATCAATGCCTGTTGGATCTGAGTTTGTGTCCAAGACTGCAATTATTGGAATTTTAAGTTTTTTAGCCTCGGCTACAGCTAATGACTCTATGTTTGTATCTATTATAAAAATTAAGTCAGGTGGTTTTTTCATTTCTGAAATACCTCCTAATGATCTATTAAGTTTTTCTTTTTCTTTACTGAATTTTAAAATTTCTTTTTTAGTGAAACCAACATTCTCTTTTGATAATTGTTCATCTAATTTTTTTAGTCTTTTAATTGAGTTTTGAATTGTATTCCAGTTTGTTAACATTCCTCCTAACCATCTATAATTAACAAAAAATTGCCCCGTTTCTTTTGCTAAATCACTTACTTGTTCTGATGCTTGTTTTTTTGTAGAGACAATAAGGATTTTTCCTCCACTAGAAATTTTTTTATGAACTTGAACTAATGCATTTTTAAGAAATTCTACGGTCTGAGTTAAATCTATTATATGTATAGAATTTTTTTCACCAAAAATGTATTGCTTCATTTTAGGATTCCATCTTAATGTTTTATGGCCAAGATGAACTCCGGCTTCTAGCAATTGTTTAATATCTATTTTTGGTACGTTCATATAATTTTCCGGTTAATCCACCACAGTACCTCCAAATTAATGGACCGGGAGGGCTATGCCCTTAAAACTGTGTGCGAAATTTAGTACTGATATATACAACCGATCTAAAAAATCAAGCTTCTAAAATGTTATTTTTTTGACATATTTCTTGTTTTTTATTGTTTTTAGATGATTAAAATCAAATTTTCTTAAATTTTGTAAATTATAATAAATTTTTTTATTCTTATTATGAATAATTAAATTCACTTCAGTTTCACCCTGTTTTTTTAAATATTGTTTTAAATCATTAATATCACATTCTTCGTTTAATTCGATGGTCACTTTTGAATATGGTTTGTTAATCATATCATCTAGACTTAGTATCTTTTTAATGTTTATTCGAACATTCGATTGGTTAATATTTGATTTATCTTTTTGAAGAGTCATGACAAAAGATTCTGACTCTTTTAATTTTTCTCTATTTTCAATTAAATTTTCAGCAAACAAAAATAATTCGAATTCACCCTGTATATCGCTAAATTTTATAATCGCGAATGGTGTGCCTTTCGTACTTTTTTTTTCTTGAATAGACATTATTGTTCCTGCTACTTGGGCTTCATTTTCTTTATTGCTTAAAAATTCTTTATAAGAAGAAATTTTCAATTGATTAAAAATTTCTATATATTCATTTAAAGGATGATCAGAAATATAAAAACCTAGCGATTTAAATTCTTCGCTTAAAAGTTCTTTTTTATTCCAAGAGGTTGATTGATCAAGTTCAAAATCCGTTTTCATATCGCTTAATCCATCAAATAGACTTGATTGGTTTTTTAACTTATCGTCATTGATGTTTTTAATCTTTTGAATAATTTTAGGTATAGAATTTAATATTTTATTTCTATCAGTTTCAAATTCATCAAATACACCAGATTTTACTAAGCCTTCAAGTTGAAGTTTATTAACATCTTTAGAGTCTACTCTATAAATAAAGTCATTTAACGACTTAAATTTTCCATTTTTTTTTCTTTCGTTAATTATGTTCGAAATTGCTTCAAAACCAACATTTTTAATTGCTCCTAAACCATAATAGATAATATTTTTTTCTGTTTTAAAATCTGCATTGCTATTATTTATTGAGGGTCTAATTATTTTAACTCTCAATCTTTTGAGTTCAGAAACAAATTCTCTTAATTTAGATGTATTAGTTAGTTCTGTTGACATTGTGGCCGCAATAAAATCTTCTTTAAAATAAGTTTTTAGATATGCAGTTTGATAGGCTATTAAAGCATAAGCGGCTGCATGACTTTTATTAAAACCATACTGAGCAAAAGGCTCGATCTTGGTAAAAACAAAATTTGCTACATCTTTTTTTATTCCATTTTTTGTAGCACCATTTATAAATCTCTCTTTTTGTTTATCTAATTCGGCTTTTTTTTTCTTACCCATTGCTCTTCTTAAAATATCTGCCTCTCCCGCTGTAAATCCTGCAAGAGTTTGGGCTATCTGCATTACCTGCTCTTGATAAATAATAATTCCGTAAGTTGGTTTCAATATTTTTTCTAATATCGGATGAATATATTGAGGAGTTTTAGCTCCATTTTTACAATCATTATAAATCGGTATATTGCTCATTGGTCCCGGTCTATAAAGAGCTACTAATGCAATAATGTCATCAAATTTATTTGGTTTCATTTGTTTTATTACATCTCTCATCCCAGTGCTTTCTAATTGGAATAAGCCTGTTGTTTCACCGGTAGACAAAAGTTCATAAACTTTTTTATCCTCAAGATTAATTTTGCTAATATTCAAGTTTATTTTTTTAAGTTTTAGTCTTTTTAAAGTTTTGTTAATTACTGTTAAGGTTTTAAGTCCAAGCAAATCAAATTTTACTAATCCCGCATTTTCTGAGGAATACATATCGTATTGTGTAGAGGGCAAAATTAAATTTGAACTTTGGTCGAAATATAGAGGAAATTGTTCTGACAATTTATTGCCTGCTATTACTACGCCAGCAGCATGTGTTGCCATATTACGATTTAATCCTTCCAGCTTCAAAGATAGACTTACAAGTTTTTTAACCTTATTGTTGCTTTTAATTTCCTCTTCAAATCTAGGTTCTCTATTAATCGACTCCTGTAGAGACAGTGGTCTAGATGGATCGAATGGAACCATTTTACAAATTTTGTCTACATGACCATAAGACAATCCTAATACTCTACCAACATCTCTGAGAACCATTCTCGCTTTTAATTTTCCAAAAGTGATTATGTGAGCAACCCCGTCTTTATATTTTGACTTTAAATATTCAAAAACTTTATCTCTTTGTTCTTCGCAAAAGTCTATATCAAAATCTGGCATTGAAATTCGGTCAGGATTTAAAAATCTTTCAAATATTAAATCAAATTCGATAGGATCAAGATCGGTAATATCCAAACAATAAGCTACTAAAGAACCAGCTCCAGATCCTCTTCCAGGACCTACAGGAATAGAATTATTTTTAGCCCATTTAATATAGTCAGATACAATTAAAAAATAACTAGAGTAATTCATTGAATTAATAATATTTAATTCATGTAGCAATCTATCCTGATAAATTCCCTTTACTTCTTCGATAGTTTTATCAGTATTTTTTTTTAGAATAAAATCTTTTAATCTTCCTTCAAGTCCTTTTTGTGCTTGGTCCATAAGTTCTTTTTCAATTGTGATACCAGTGTTATTTGATATTGATGGGAGAATAGGTTTTGATTTTTTGGGTTTAAATCTAAATCTAAAAGGAAAACTATAATTGTTGGCTAATGCTTCTGGAATATCTTTAAATAATTTTTGAACTTCTTCATCCTTTTTCAAAAAATGTTGATCATTTAACCTAAATCTATTTGGATTATCAACAAATTGTTTTTGCCCTATACAAATTAATGCATCATGAGCCTCTGACATGCTTGATTCCAAATAGTAAACTTCTTGACTGGCAATTATTGGTACGTCATGTTTAGATGATAATTTTAACAAATATTCCTCAAAATTTTGCTCTTGGTTTTCCCCATGCCTTTGTATTTCAATATACATAAAACTCTTGAAAGAAATTTTTAATTTCTCCATTATTTTATCAATTAACTTGTACTGATTTGAATAAAACAATTTTCCAAATAAATTATTGTAATTACCTGTTAAAATAATGATGTCTTTATTGTTAAGAATTAAATCTTCTATAGTGCAATAAGGTTCATAAGAGTTTTTATTTTTTAGATAACTTTTTGATGATAATTTAGTTAAATTCTTATATCCTTCCTCTGAAGTCGCGTATAAAGTTATTTTGCCAATTTTATTTTCTACTAAAATATTTATTTGTGTTCCGATTATTGGTTGAGTGCCAACTTTACTTATTTTTTCTGCAAATTCTAAAGCGCCGCACAAGTTATAACTATCTGCTAGGCCAATGGCTTTTATCTTATTGTTTTTACAGTAATTTGCCAATTCTTCAATTTTTATCGCTCCTTCACAAATTGAATATTGAGTATGTATTTTTAAATGATTAAATTGTTCATTATGTACGGCCATTAGAAAGTTTTATATTACCCTTTAAAATACTCAATGTATAATCTGCCTTGTTAGCAAGTTCTCTATTGTGAGTTGCAAATATTATTGCTTTGTTTAATTTTTTTAATTTCAAAAAATAAGAAAATATATCCTCTGAAGTTTTATAGTCCAAATTTCCAGTTGGCTCATCGGCTAAAATTAAATCTGTTTCTGCAACTAGAGCTCTAGCTATAGCAACTCTTTGCTGTTCTCCCCCGGACATTTCGCTTGGAAAGTGATTTTTTCTATTTAATATTTTTATTTCTTTTAAAATTTTATCTACTTTTTTAGATGCTGTTGAAGTTTTTTCTTCTTTAATTATTAGGGGCATCATTACATTCTCATATGTATTAAAATCTGATAATAAATTGTTATCTTGAAAAATAATTGATATTCTCTCTCTTCTAATTTGATCCTTTTGTTCCTCACTAAAATTTTTTGTATCCTTATTATTAATAAAAATTTTACCTTTTGTAGGGGAATCTAATAAAGCAAGTAAATGTAAAAAAGTGGATTTTCCCGAGCCAGATGGTCCTGTAAGTGCAATCAAGTCTCCTTGTTTAATCTTGAGGTTCACATTTTTAAAAAGATCTATTGTGCCATTTTTATGATCAAATGTTTTTTTTAAATTTACTGTTTCTAATAAAATTTTATTCATATTTTAAAGCTCTAAAGGTTTTCATTTTAGATATAGTCATAGCTGGAAGATACGATGCTAATGCAGATATTATTAAAGAAAATATAAAAACAATCAAAATTGAATAAGTATTTATTTCACTAGGAAGTTTTTCTAAAAAATAAACATCGGAGGGAAATAGTTCAAAGTTAAAAGTATTTGATAAAAATAGCCTTATCGACTCAATATTTAAAGAAAAAACAATTCCAATAAAAATTCCTGTGATTGTGGCGCCTAAACCGATTGTAAAACCAGTTAAAAAAAATGACTTTTTAATAGATTTATTGCTAAGACCTAAAGTCTTTAAAATAGCTATTTCTTTTGTTTTATTTTTTATCAAAATAGTTAAACCAGATATAATATTAAAAGCCGCGACAACTAAGATAAGCGTTAAGATTAAAAACATAACATTTCTCTCTACTTTTAATGCGCTAAAAAAAGATTTATTCAGGTCTGACCAAGAATAGACAAAATAGTTTTGATTAATTTTTTGTATTTCTCTTTTATATTTATCAGCTTTCATTGGATCTTTTAAGTAAATTTCTAAATTTTGATCATTTTCATATTTATCAAAAATTGATAAGGCGCTTGAAAGATTTAAAAAAATAAGATTTTGATCAAAATCGTAAAAACCAGTTCTAAAAATGCCTGAAACTAAAAACGACTCCTGCTTAGGAAAACCGCCAAATGGTGTCGATATAAAAGCTGAAGACATGAGATTAATTTTATCTCCAACTTCTAAACCCAAATTAAACGCTAATTCCGCTCCAATGAAAGCTGAATTTTCTTCAAATTTTTTTATATCACCTTTCAAGAATTTTTCGTGTAAAAAACTCAAATTTTTAACACTATCCTTGTTAATTCCTTTTATAAGTATTCCTTTCGCATTTTCATTACTTATTACAATACCTTCTCCTGAATATGTTCTTGATATTATAATATCTTTAAATTTCTTTTTAAGAATTTCTTCAAATTTATTTTCAATTTTATAACTATTGGATTGAACTACTACGTGTGGATTTAAGCCTAAAATCTTTTTTGTTAAATCAGTCTTAAATCCGTTCATAACTGACATAACTATTATTAATGTCGCTACTCCAAGCATAATCCCTAAAAAAGAAAAGATTGAAATTACTTTCAAAAATCCTTCTTTCTTTTTTGGCCGTAAATTCCTTAATGAAATTAGTCTTTCAGCTTTAGTAAACAATTTAATTTTTTTTAAGTTTTGACTTTATGCTTTCTAAACTTAGCATTTCAGTTTGTGAGTTAAGTTCTTTAAATTCGAACTTATCTTGTTCTGATTTAGAGCCAATTATTATTTGATAAGGAATGCCGATTAAATCATGTTTTTTAAATTTATTTGACATGCTTTCATCTACATCGTCTAACAATGCGTCAATATTTTGTTTTTTTAAATCTTTATAAATTTTTTCAGCTTTTTGAAGGTTTTCCTTATTATTTTTACTTATGTTGGGCACGATTACGACTTCAAAAGGAGAAATTGATTTAGGCCATTTCATAACATCATTAATATAATTCGCTTCAATAGTGGCTCCAACTAATCTTGAAATTCCAATACCATAAGATCCCATTTTAACTGAAATTTTTTTACCTGCTTGAGTGTCAATTAAACAATTTAGAGGTTTAGAGTATTTATCGCCAAAATAAAATATGTGGCCAACTTCAATTCCTCTTGTTTTTATTTGATTTTCTTTTTTAACTTTTTTACTAAAATCTTTTTCATTAAATTTTTCGTCTGTAACTGCATAAATTGATGAGTAATCTTCTCTCATTTTTTGTAAAGATTTTTCTGAAGTATCATATTCATCAAAATTTATTTCGAATATTTTTTTGTCAGCAAAAATCTGGCTTTCACCAGTCTCTGCTATAATAATAAACTCATGTGATAAATCTCCACCAATTGGTCCAGTATCTGCTGCCATAGGAATAGCTTTTAAACCAAGTCGTTTGAAAGTTCTTATATAAGAATAAAACATTTTGTTATAAGATTTCTTAGCCTCTTCATCGCTAATATCAAATGAGTAAGCATCTTTCATAAAAAACTCTCGACATCTCATAACTCCAAATCTCGGTCTTATTTCATCTCTAAATTTCCATTGTATATGGTAAAGAATTTGTGGAAGAGATTTATAAGATTTTACACTTGATCTAAATACATCGGTTATTAACTCTTCATTTGTAGGTCCGTACAACATTTCTCTTCCTTGACGATCTTTGATTCTAAGCATTTCTTCTCCGTAATCTTCATATCTTCCACTTTCTCTCCAAATTTCTGATGATTGAATGGTTGGCATAAGCATTTCTTGTGCGCCAATAAGATTTTGCTCCTCTCTTACTACTTGTTCAATTTTTTTCATTATTTTGAAACCTAATGGAAGCCAAGAATAGATTCCTGCTGATGATTGTTTAATCATGCCAGTTCTCAACATCAACTGATGAGATTTTATTTTTGCATCAGAAGGAATATCTCTAGTAATTGGAATAAAAAGTTTAGATAAATACATTACTGCAAGAAATCCCTTAAATTAAAGAAATTATTTTTTACTAGATAATATATCATTATAAATATTATTGAAGTAATTATAGTTGTAATTAAAAATTTTTTTGCTATTTTTGGGTTTTTTGGAGCTCCAGGATCTATACCCTCGACGCTATCTTTGAAGATTTCTTTGTTTGATTGAATACCAATTGGCAAAATTGAGAAAAAAACTATCCACCAAATCATAACATAAATTATTATTGATCCTGTCAATCCCATTAGATTCTAGCTATGTTTATATTTGTAAAAGGTTTCTTTCCTGTTTTTTCTCTAATTATTTTTCTGCAGTTTTGTTTTATGGCCTCTATTAAATTTTTTTCTTGATTTTTGCTTTGTAGAGAAAAAGTCCTACAAATATTTAATATCTCATCCTCTATATCAAAAATAAAAGCATCGTTTTCATTATTTTCAGGAATGCCTTTGAATGAAATTACAGGTTTTTTTACTTTACCATTATTAGAAACGATTAAAGTTATTTCCAAATATCCATTTAATGAAAGGTTTTTTCTATCCTTAATAGATTGCGAGTCCGCATCAACACCAACATTGCCGTCTAAATATAGCTTTCCGGAAGGCGCTTTATCAACTATTTTAGGTTCATTTCCTGGAAGAAGCTTTATAATATCTCCGTTCTCTATAAGGAGGGTTTTTGGTATTTGTAATTCTTTCGCAAAAGCTACATGTTCCTTCATGTGTCTATGTTCCCCATGAACAGGGATTATGCAGTTTGGTTTAACCCATTTATACATATCTTTAAGATCATCTCTATTAGGGTGACCAGAAACATGAACAAAAGCATTTTCTTCGGTAATTAATTCTACGTTGTTCTTAACTATTAAATTTTGTAAATAGTAAAGTTTTTTTTCATTTCCAGGAATGATCTTAGAAGAAAAAATAACACAATCTCCGTCTTCTATAAAGACTTCAGGATGAATACCATTAATAATTCTATTCATTGCACCCATTGGTTCGCCTTGACTTCCTGTCGCCAAGTATATTATTTTATTTTTAGATACATTTTTTGCATTTTTAGGTTCAATTGGTTCTATTAAATTTCCAAGGTAACCACACTTTTTTGCTGCTTTGTAAATTCTTTGCATTGACCGGCCAACTAGACATATTGATCTTCCTGTTTTTTTTGCGCAATAAAAAATGGACTCCATTCTTGCTACATTAGAGGCAAAAGATGTAACTAAAATTCTATTTGATTTAGTTTCCATTATTTTTAACAAACTTTCTCTAACATCTGCTTCTGATCCTGCGCGACCAGGATCAAATACATTTGTAGAATCACATATCATTATAGCAACACCATTATCTCCGATTTTTTTTAATTTTTTTTCATCTATATTTCCTCCAATTAAAGGGTTTGGGTCTATTTTCCAGTCTCCTGTATGTAAAATAGTGCCAAGTGGAGTAGTAATACTCAATCCATTTGGTTCCAATATAGAATGAGTCAAAGTAACAAAATCTATTTCAAATGCTCCCAGCTTTATTTTTGTATTTAAGGGAACAATATTTAAATAATTTGAAATATCTATTTTTTTTTCTTTAAACTTTTCTTGTATTAAAACTGCGGTAAAAGGAGTTGCATAAATTTTACATTTTAAACTAGGCCATATGTGTGAAATTGAACCTATATGATCTTCATGAGCGTGTGTTAAAACAATACCTAGTAGATCATCTTTTTTACTAATTATAAAACCAGGATCGGGAAAAATTAAATCAACTCCTGGAATAGAGTCGTCTGCAAATGCAACACCCATATCTACAATTATCCATTTTTGATTTTCTTGAGAACCGTAAGCATAAAGATTCATATTCATACCTATCTCTCCTGAACCTCCTAATGGACAAAAAGTTAACTCTTCTTTTTTCATATTAATTTTTCAAAAACTTTTGCAATACCTTTAATTGTAATATTTTGATCTACAATTGTTTTGTAGTGGATATGGTTTTTAAATAATTTAGCATGCCCACCAGTTAAAATTATTTTATATTTTATTTTTGTCTTTGAAGATATCTTTTTAATTATATTATTTATCAAACCTTCGTAACCCCATATAAAACCTGCATTTAAAGCTTCTTGAGTATTTTTACCATAATTTTTTTGTATTTTTTTTAAATTTAAAGTAGGTAATAATGCTGTAGATTTGCTCAAGTTTGAGATTGATAAATTTATACCTGGTGAAATAACACCTCCTTCATATACTTTATCTTTAATTATATCAAATGTTGTTGCAGTACCAAAGTCAATTACAATACTATTGTTATATTTTAGTGATCCGATCGCATTAGATATTCTATCGGATCCTAATTGTCTATAATCTTTTATTTTTATTTTAAGAATTTTTTTTATCTTAAGGTCCTTAATTTCAAAAACTTTAAAATTTTTTTTAACCAAATATCTTTTTATAATTTTAAAAGCTTTTGGAACTACGCTTGAAAATAAAATCTTTTTATTTAGATTGTTGTTAAGAATACTCATTAAAAATAAATTTTTTGTTTTTTTTTGAGTCAGTTTTTTTGTATTGAAATTAAATGTTTTATAAATTTTAAAATTTTTATTTAAAATAGATATTTTTATTAAAGTATTGCCTATATCTCCGACTAAATATTTCATGTGATTTTTTTCTTTAGGTGTGAAAA
>MDTG01095458.1_pt1 | contig 24195 bp, 20 predicted proteins | sample 811421 | NCBI WGS metagenome assembly MDTG01 (sample SAMN05326645, study PRJNA326480) | marine metagenome | isolation source: seawater | place: Pacific Ocean: South East | collected 2011
GCTACAGGTTCCTCTACTGGAGCTGCTTCCGCTACAGGTTCCTCTACTGGAGCTGCTTCCGCTACAGGTTCCTCTACTGGAACTCCCTGTGCTGAAGAATCTTCAGGCTTAGGTGCAGAAGAAAAAGCTGATTTTCCAAATTTCTTATAAAATTTATCAACACGACCTGCAGTATCTACCAATTTCATTTTACCGGTATAAAATGGATGTGAAGAACTACTAATCTCTCTCTTGATCAAAGGATAATCAACACCATCAATTTTAATTGTCTCCTTTGAATCAGCACATGATTTTGTTATAAAAGTGTCTCCATTAGACATATCTTTAAATACAACTAATCTATAATTATCTGGATGAATATCTTTTTTCATAATCAAATAGTATTATTTTTCTAAAAGGATTGCAAATGTAAATAATCAAATTGAATCATGGAAATTATTACAATAATTTAATTTTATCAACGATTATAAAATGTTAAAGTATATTTACAATATAGAATAATCTTTAAATCATAAAAATTACATGAAATCAGTTATTTTTTCCACATTAATAGTATTATTATTTTTTTCATGCAAAAAAGAAAATTTTCTATCTACACAAGATAATTTATTATCTTTTTCAACAGACACACTACTTTTTGACACTGTATTTACAACTGTCGGGTCTGCAACAAGATATTTAAAAGTGTATAATAATGATAATGTAGATATTGTGATTAATTCTGTGTCCCTAAATAAAAAATCGAACTCATCTTTCAAAATTAATATAGATGGAGAACCAAATCATACCGTTGAAAATATATTATTGAGATCTAATGACAGCTTATATATTTTCTCGGAAGTGACAATAGACCCCAATAATCTTAATACTCCATTTATTGAGACAGATTCTATTGTATTTATATATAATAATCAAATTCAATATGTTACATTAACAGCTTGGGGCAGAGACGCTTATTTTCATTCTGGAATACCAGACTACCAACAATATAGTCCGCAATCTAATAATTTATCATCTATGCTATATTGCGACTTTTTGAATCTCACAGAATCCGAATGCACAGAATCTCAATTAAATGGAGAATCTTTTTCTTATTACTCAATCAATACAAATACAATATGGGCGAATGACAAACCACATGTCATATATGGAGATGTTATTATTGAAAATGAAGCAAAATTAGAAATTGAAAAAGGATCCAGTATACATCTACATAACAACTCATGGCTTGTTGCAAGTTCTGGAAGCTCAATTGAAGCAATAGGAGGAAACAATACCGAAGAATTAATCTGGATTCAAAGTGATAGATCTGACAACCCATATGGACTAACCGTCACTGACTACTCAAACATGCCAGGCCAATGGGGAAAAATATGGCTAATGTCCGGAAGCATAAATAATCAATTTGAATATACAATAATCAAAAATGGAAAAATTGGCATTCAAGTTGACGGTGTCAATGATATAGAAAATCTATCAGAAACACCAAATTTGACGATCAAAAATTCAATAATATACAACATGTCCCAAACTGGAATACTGGCACAAGGCAGTAATGTATATGGAGAAAATTTACAAATTAATAATTGCGGAGAACACTTATTATTACTAAATATAGGTGGTATATATGATTTTAAACATTGTACATTTGCAAATTTCTGGCCATTTAGCAGACAAACACCAAGTATTGTATTAAATAATTATTATGAAGATATCAATGGTACGATTCAAAATAGAAATTTACTAAAAGCGGATTTCGGGAACTGTATCATAGATGGAAATAATGAAACTGAAATACTTTTTTTGAAGTCTGACGAGGCTACTTTCAACTACCATATTGACCATTGTATTGTCAAATCAAATCAAGAATACATCACTAATTGGCAAGAAAACATAAGTGGCGGATCAATCATACTCAATAGTAATGAAAATAATATATTTGAAGATCATGAAAATATCCCATTACAATTAGATGATGAATCAATTGCTATAGATGCAGGATCTAGTACAATAGCAAATGATGTTCCTAAAGATTTTTATGGTAATTCTAGACTACCTGATCCCGATATTGGGTGCTTGGAAAAACAATAAATTAATTTGTTAGCAAAAATTTAAGCACATCGACACCATCTGGATAATCATGGAGACTCGGGCTTTGAGATTCACCAAAACGAACTAAATTATCACCCAATATATCTTGAGCAACAATACATTGTATTTCATCTTGATAATATTTGATTTTTTTTTGGAGTTGAGTCAAGTTATCATAATACTCATAATATACAACCGAAATAGGAGCATGTATTTTGTCTGAATGAACTAATAATAAATTTTCAAAATCAAAAAAATGAATGCCATTTATTTGTAAGATTGTTTTTTGATAATTATAATTATCTAAATAAGCCTCTGAAAATGATAAAAATTCATTTTTTAAAAAAAATATTTTCAGTGCATTAACATCAAAATTTACAGGAAGAAAGAGCTTGGAAACATTCCTACAACCTAATCCAAAATAAAGATAAATATCCTTTGCTAAGGAGCGGTAATCATCGTCCTTTTCAGAACCAGTCAAAATAGCAATACTTGTCCTATTTTTTCTAATAATTTTACTAATACCAGAATAAACATAATTAAAATAATGAGCAGTATTATCATCACCCGTAGCAATTAAAATATCTACATTTTTTATGTCATTTTTAAAATATATATAATTATGGAAATCCGAATTAATAGAGCATAACAAATCTGCGACATATGGCAAAAGAACATTGTTAGATGAGGATAATTTCCCTATAAAAATATTCCCTGAGATTAAAACACATAAAAAATCATAAAAACCAACAAGAGGGATATTACTAGCGACAATCACGCCAATTTTTTTTTTTTTACCAACGATATTATATGACCTCACCCATAGAGGCAAAGCGTCTAGCATATGAGACAAAGCAAAGCAAGAAAATGTAATATTATTTTCCGTAAACCAAAAGTTATTTTGCCTAGCCTTTTTAACAATGGAACTAAAAGATGATTGAGATTGAGGATTTGATAAAAATTTAGACAATTCTTGAAATGCAGCAACTCTATCTTCTAAAATCATAATTTATTTTATATTGAATTAGTTATATTTGAATCCTAAAGTAATAAAACAATATGGCAATTAAAATAACTGACGCATGTATTAATTGTGGCGCATGTGAACCCGAATGCCCTAACACAGCAATCTATGAGGGGGGAATGCCTTGGAATATGTCCGAGGGCACATCAATGAAAGGCCAAGTCCAACTCATGTCTGGCGAACAAATAAATGCTGAGACTAATTTAAATCCAATTAGTAATGAATTTTACTATATATCTCCTGATAAATGCACCGAATGCAAAGGGTTTCATGAAGAACCACAATGTGCTGCAGTTTGCCCTGTAGATTGCTGCATACCAAATGAGAAAATAGAAGAAACGGAAGACGAATTACTAGATAAACAGAAAAAATTACATCCATAATGATAGCAAAAAAAATTTCACTATCTATCTGTTTATGTATACTATTCACAAACTTAATTTCTCAAGAGATTAATTTTCAGGATTCTGAAAAAAAAATCAGTTTATTAGCGAATAAAATATTAAATGGAGAAACAGACTCTATAAAAAATGACGCAAATAAAGAACTAACTAATTACCTATTACAAATAATAGATCAAAAAAAATCTTACCCATATACTTTCAAAGAGATAGAGCATATTTCAGTACTACAACCAAAAGATAAAAAATTTAAATTATTCACGTGGTTTATTCCATATTTAAATGGTGAATTTGAATATGTGGGGATTCTTCAAATATGCAACAAAAGAGGAAGGAAATGCAAAATATATCAACTGAAAAATAACATTAACCTAACAGAAGAAATAATCTATAATCAGCTTGATTATAATACATGGTATGGGTGTTTATACTATGATATTATCCCCATAAAGATTGACAAAAAAAGATATTATACATTATTAGGATGGGATGGAAATAATAAAAAAACGACTAAAAAGATTATAGATATTTTAACAATCGATAAACATAACAAACCTTTTTTTGGTGCTAATATATTTGATGATCAGAAAAAACGAATTTTAATTGAATATGGCAGTCAATACCCGATCTCACTACAATATGATGATGAACTTGAATATATTGTCTTTGATCATATTGAACCAATGGATGGGATATCCAAAAATGATTTTAGTCTATATGTAACTAACCTAAGCTATGACATATTAAAAAAAACCCCATTTGGTTGGAAATTAGAGCAAAATATTTATCTAAATAATATAAAATGAAAAAACATAATTTTAGTGCAGGACCATCGATTTTAGAATCTAATGTAATCCGAAAAGCATCGCAAGGAGTATTGGAGATTAATAACACTGCTCTTTCAATTCTAGAAATATCTCACAGAAGTTCTGAATTCATACAAATTATAGAAGAGGCAAAAACATTAACAAAAGAATTATTAAATATTGGTGATGATTATGAAATTTTATTTTTGCAAGGAGGAGCAAGTTTGCAATTTTATATGGCTGCATTAAATTTTTCAAGACCCAATGGAACAGCCGCATATATTGACACTGGAACTTGGTCCAAAAAAGCAATTGAAGAAAGTGAAAAAATAGGAAAAACAATAACCGTCGCGTCATCAAAAGATAAAAATTACACATATATTCCTCACAATATTAACATTAATAACAATATAGACTATTTGCATTTTACTAGCAATAACACAATTTATGGCACACAATTCCATTCATTTCATAAATTATCTCAATTAGCTAAACAAAATAGCGCCAAACTCATTTGCGACATGTCATCTGATATTTTTAGCAAACAAATTGATGTCAATCAATTTGATTTAATATATGCTGGAGCGCAAAAAAATCTTGGACCTGCAGGGGCGACACTAGTAATTATCAAAAAAGAATCCTTAATCAATAATGGAAATTTACCAACCTACTTAAATTACAACACACATATAGACAAAAAATCAATGTTCAACACACCTCCTGTTTTTTCAATATATGTATCAATGCTCACTTTAAGATGGTTAAAAAGTCTAGGTGGCATAAAAAGTATAGAACAAGAAAACAATAAAAAAGCGTCATTACTATATAATGAAATTGACAACAACCCTCTTTTTGTTGGGATAGTAAATAAAGAAGATCGATCAAAAATGAATGTGACATTTGATATAAGAAATGCTGATCATAAATTAAAATTTGAAAAATTATGTTTAGAAAATGGAATAAATGGCATTTACGGACATCGTTCTGTGGGAGGATATAGAGCATCTATTTATAATGCTCTAAAAATTAGCAGTGTCTGCTTTTTGATAGAGCTAATGAGAAAACTTAAACAAATTATATAATGAAAAAAACAATCCTAATTAATGACGGCATCTCAAAAGTTGGAAAAAAACAATTAATTGATCTACAATTTAATGTAATTGACAAACATATTGAACAGTCAGCATTAATTGATTTTATTAATGAAAATAACGTAACTGGAGTATTAGTGAGAAGCGCAACTCAAATACGAAAGGATATTATTGACAATTGTCCATCAATAAAACTAATTGGCAGAGGTGGCGTAGGTATGGATAATATTGATGTTGAATATGCTCAGAAAAAGAATATTCATGTGATTAATACTCCCAGTGCTTCTTCTGCTTCTGTTGCAGAATTAGTTTTTTCTCATTTATTTAGTATGGCAAGAGATACATATCATTCTAACAGAACAATGCCACTAGAGGGAGATCTAAATTTTAAAAAATTAAAAAAACAATACTCTAGAGGCACCGAACTTAGAGGAAAAAAAATTGGAATAATTGGGTTTGGTAAAATTGGACAGGAAGTAGCGAAAATTGCTCTTGGCATAGGAATGGAAGTGCTGTTTTATGATCCGACAATACAGAAACAAATCATTAACGTTGACTTTTATAATAACCAAACTATTACATTTCAATTAGAAAAAAGTGATTTCTCCACCTTACTACAAAATTGTGATGCTATCACAATACACATACCAAAACAAAAAAAAGCAGTCATCACAAAAACAGAATTAAAACAAATGAAAAAAGGCTCTTTTATAATTAATACTTCTAGAGGAGGAATTATCAATGAAGCAGATCTAATCAGCCAACTACAAAATGGACATATTAGGTCTGCCGCACTAGATGTATATGAAAATGAACCAACACCAAAATTAGAAATCTTGATGAATGAACAAATCTCACTATCCCCACATATTGGAGCTGCAACACTAGAGGCTCAAGATAGAATTGGAATAGAATTAGCAGAACAAATAAACACTCTTCTCAATGGTTAAAATAAGTGCCTTTGCATCCTTAATGCCAAATAAAAAATTTATTTCAAAAGTACCAACAAAAACGTATACGAGTTACTCGAAAAATGAAATAAAGGCAGAGATTCAAAAAAATCCATATAGTTTTTTAAATATTATAACCAATCATCAAATAGATAAACAGATAGATCGATTTACATATACAAGAAATAAAATCAACACATTTAAAAAGAATAAAATTTTAATAAAAACACAACAAAAAAGTCTGTATATATATCAGCAAAGCTATAAAGAGAAAAGCTATACCGGGTTAATTTGTGCAATTTCATTAAAAGATTATGCTAATAAAAAAATTAAACCACATGAAAAAACAATTGAAAAAAGAGAAATCTTATTTGCTCAATATCTTAAAAACACTCAACTTCATGCAGAACCAGTTTTAATTACACATAATGGTGATCTAAAAGGAATAATTAATACAGACAATCTAGACACATCCAAACCAACACATAGTTTTTTCACTGATGATGGGATAAAGCACAAAATTTGGGAAATCAATAAAAAACAAGAAATAGAAAACATAGTGGTATTTTTTAGACAAATTCACAGTCTTTATATCGCGGATGGTCATCATAGATTAGCATCATCACTTCGAAACAATAAAGATCATATATGCCTAGCATATATTGTCTCTAAAAATGAAGTGAACACACTGCCGTTTCACAGAAAGATTCTAAATATTCAAGACATTGACTTGATCCTAAAAAGGATGCATTCTAAATTCAGAATTCAAAAAAATAAAAACCTAAAGGAAAATAGTAAACACCTACAATGCTATATCAAAAAAAGTTGGTATGAAATTGAATTAAAGGAACAACAAAGCCTAGTCAATAATCTATTAGTATCTAAATTATTACATCAAATACTTAATCCGATTTTTAATATAAAAGATGAAAGAAAGGATAAGAATGTGCATTTTATACCAGGGAATCAGAACATCATGCAAGAAATAAAACAATGCAAACACAATGAATGTATATTTGTAATGAATACAATTGAAATCGATACGATAATGGAAATCGCAGATCAAAACAAAACCACACCTCCTAAAAGCACATTCATATTACCGAAACTTCCTAGTGGTTTAATAATGATGGAACTATGAGTATAAGATCTAATATCAATGATATAAAAAAAGCCACTCCAAATGCACAATTAGTTATTGTAACTAAATATCAAAATTTAGATAATATTAAAAAAGTTTATAATATTGGAGAAAGGGAATTTGGGGAAAATAAAGTTCAAGATTTAATCATAAAAAGAAATCAATTAGCCAATGACATAAAATGGCATATGATTGGACATTTACAAAAAAATAAAGTAAAACTAATAGCCCCTTTTATATATATGATTCAATCGATAGATAGTATTGAATTATTAAAAATAATTGATCAGAATGCAAAAAAATATGACAGAACAATAAATTGCCTGATCCAAATAAAAATTGCTAAAGAAATATCCAAATTTGGATTCAACATAGAGGAAGCCAAAGTATTATTAAACTCGAACTATGAAGAACAATATAAAAATATAAATATTAAAGGTCTAATGGGCATCGCAACATTCACAACAAACAAAGAACAAATAAAAAAAGAATTTCAACAGATTGTTAACATATTAAATATGGTGAAAACAGATAATCCAACACTATCCATTGGAATGAGTAATGATTATAAAATTGCCTACTCATCTGGATCTAACATGATTAGAATTGGATCTTCAATTTTTAAATAATTTTTATCTTAAAGTAGCTAAATAATCATTGACATTCTTTTCGATTCTATCGGAGATATTAGTATTGTCAGCTTTTTGAAAATCATTGCCAGTAATATTATTATACAATTCAATATAACGATTCGATACTGAATCAATAAAATCGGTTGATAAATCTGGAATTGATTGTCCCTCTTTTCCTTGAAAACCATTTTCAATCAACCATTCTCTAACAAATTCCTTTGATAACTGTTTTTGTCCTTGACCTAGATCTTGTCTTTCTTGATAACTATCTAAATAAAAATATCGAGAAGAATCTGGTGTATGGATTTCATCTATAAGAACAATCTTTCCAGACTTTGTTTTTCCAAATTCATATTTTGTATCTACTAAAATGAGGCCTTTCTTTGATGCAAATTCTGTACCCCTATTAAATAGTTCTTTGGTAATTTTCTCTAAATACAAATAATCTGACTCTGATACTAAACCCGTGGCAATAATTTCTTTTTTAGAAATATCCTCATCATGCCCTTGATCTGCTTTAGTTGTAGGAGTTACAAGTGGCTCAGGAAACTTATCGTGCTCTCTCATTCCATCAGGCATAACCTCACCACACAATAATCTTTTACCACTTTTATATTCTCTCCAGGCATGACCTGTTAAATACCCTCTAATCACCATTTCTACTTTAAATGGATCACAATACTCACCTACTGTAACAACAGGATCAGGAGAAGCTAATTTCCAATTATCAATAATATCGGACGTTAAATCTAAAAAATGAGTAGCTATCTGATTTAAAACCTGGCCTTTATAGGGTATTCCCACCGGTAATACAGTATCAAAAGCCGAAATTCTATCAGTAGCAATCATGACTAAAAGATCATCCCCAACTTTATAAACATCACGAACCTTACCTTTATATAAATTAGTTTGATTAGGAAACACAAAGTTTGTTTTTTTAATTGTTTGATTATTCATAGTATTTATTTTTTATATGCTTTAATAATAGATTTTACTAATTTATGCCTAATAACATCCTGCTCATTAAATTTAATAAACCCTACACCATCTATATTTGTTAAAATTTGAGCAGCATGTATTAGCCCTGATTTTTGCTGTTTTGGTAAATCAACTTGTGAAACATCACCACAAACAATAAATTGTGCTGATGGGCCCATTCTGGTTAAAAACATTTTCATTTGTTCAATGGTTGTATTTTGTGCTTCATCTAAAATAACAAATGCATTATCTAAGGTTCGGCCTCGCATAAATGCCAAGGGCACAATTTCAATCACACTCGTATTGAGAAGAGAAGTAAGTTTTGCCTTGTCAAAAATATCATTTAAAGCATCGTACAAAGGTCGCATATATGGACTTAATTTTTCATATAAGTCACCTGGTAAAAAACCTAAATTTTCTCCCGCTTCAACTGCTGGTCGAGTCAATATTATCTTCTTGACAGATAGTTCTTTTAAAGCTTTAGAAGCTAAAGCAATAGCCGTGTAAGTCTTTCCTGTGCCAGCAGGTCCAAGCACAAATAATAAGTTATTTTTTTGCGCTAATTGAATCATTTTCCTTTGATTAATAGTTCTAGGCTTAATAACAAGTCCATTTTTACCAATAACAGAAAAATCAACACTGAAAATTTCATCATCTAAATCATCTTCAATTAGCTGTTTAATATCATCCTTAGTGAAATTACCATGTTGTTCAAAATAACTAATGAGCTTAGAAAAGATTGCTTTAATTTTTTTAACATTTTTTTTATCCCCCTCAAACATTACATCAACCCCTCTAGCGGTAATTTTTAGGTCAGGAAAAAAAGATTTAATGAAATTAATATTCTGATTCTCCTCTCCATATATTAAAAGAGGATTTATAGAATTCAAAACGATCTTATCTTTGAACATAAAATGATCAATGCTATGTAAGATCTAAATATATATAAAAAATAACCCATTTCAGACTTTAAAATCGAATAAAATTAGAGTAATTTTAAACAATGAATATCATAACACTAACTTCTGACTATGGAACAAAAGATTTTTTTATTAGCGCCATTAAGGGGAGTATTCTATCTGAATTACCAGACACTAACATTATAGATATATCTCATGAAATCATACCCTTTCACCTAAACGAATGTGCATATATTGTAAAAAATGCATACCCAAATTTTCCAAAAAACAGTATTCATATTATAGCTATAAATGAAAACATGCAAGCAGGGGACCCTGAAAAAGCAAAACATAATCAGCATATTGCAGCATATATTGATGGACATTATTTTATTACCGCTGACTCTGGGGTTTTATCATTAATATTTCCAAAACATCAACCAACAGAAATGGTAAATATAAATATATCAGGTGAATATGAGACAGAGCTATTCCCTAGTAAAGATATTTTTGTCAGAGCAGCATGTCATATATTACGTGGAGGAAAACTAAGTGTTTTAGGGCAAACCCTGACATCATTTAAATCTTTTATCCCCCATCTTCCATCAGAAATTAACAATGGAGAATCACTAGTTGGTGAAGTTATCTATATTGATCGGTTTGGCAATATAATTACAAATATTGAAAAAGATTTTTTTACTCAACATAAAAGGGAACGAGATTTTATTATACATTTACCAAGAGGCAATAAAGTCTATAAAATTAACAAAACATATAGCGATGTCAAAGAGGCAGAAATTGTAATACTATTTAACTCTTCTCGATTATTAGAAATTGCAATAAATCGTGCTGACAAAAATGCGAAAAGTGGAGCAAGCACCCTATTGGGAATAAAAGAAGGTGACCCAATTTTTATTAACTTTTTAAAAAAATAAATTATTAAATGTTAGCTATTTATAGAAAAGAAATGAAAATATTTTTCACTACCATGGAAGGATATATTGCAATTAGCGTCTTTTTTATTATAAACAGTCTAATTTTATGGTACATACCTAGTGACTTTAATATTTTTACAAACAACAAAGCCAGCCTATTATCTTTTTTTTCTATTGCACCATGGGTTCTCTTATTTTTAATGCCTTCTATAACTATGAAAATGATAAGTTCTGAAATAGCACAAAAAACCAATTTGATACTATTTACTAAACCTATCCGAAAATGGAAAATTATTTTTTCTAAATTCTTAGCTAGTGTAACAATTGGTATAACAGCAGTATTACCAAGCTTAATCTTTGTTTACTCAATATACCAACTTAGCTCTCCGCAAGGGAATGTGGACCAGGGAGAATTAATCTGTTCATATATTGGCTTAATTCTTCTAATTTGCCTATATAGTTCAATTGGCTTGTTTTGTTCAAGTATTTCAAAAAATACCATGATTGCATTTATTAGCACCGCCCTGATTATTTTAATACTATATTTTGGAATTCATTTTTTAAGTATTTTTTATGATATTTCATTTTTTGAACACCTGAGCATTCAATATCATTATGAATCAATTAGTAGAGGTGTAATTGATTCAAGAGACATAACTTATTTTAGTTCTCTAACAGTATTATTTTTATATTTTTCCACGATATTAATTGAAATAGAAAATATATGAAATCATGGAATAATATAAAAATAGTATTTATAGTCTTTACCATCATCCTCATCAACATTGTGAGCTACTATCATTTTTTTCGAATAGATGTAACAAATGACAAAAAATACTCTCTTTCAAAAGAGACTAAGGAACTATTAAAAAGTATTGATGACATCATTTATTTTAAAATTTACTTGCACGGTGACATACCGATAGAATATAAAAAGTTAGCAAATGAAACAAAATATATGCTAAATGAATTTCGAGCATATTCCAAACTTATTGAATATGAGTTTATTGATCCAAGCTCATTGCAAAATGAAGACTATAAAGTATCTCTGCAAGAAGAGCTATATAACAAAGGTATTTCTCCTATCCCACATAGAAATTATCAAAACAATAAAATGGAAGAATTTTTTATATTTCCAGGAATAATCGGATTATATAAATCAAACGAAACAACTGTCTCATTGATTAATGAAACATTAATGAAACATCCTGAGTTAGTAATAAAACAATCTATTGAGAATTTAGAATACTTACTAACGAATTCTATCCGAACTTTACAAACAAAAAAAAAACAAACCATAGGCGTTATATATGGTCATGGAGAAACAACAAATAACTTAATATATTCATTTAAACAATTAATTTCTGAGCACTACCAAATAATTGATATTGAGATCAAAGAACAACTATCCGCACTAAAGAACATAGACTGTATCATTATTAATGATCCAAAAGAAAACTTTTCGGAAAAAGATAAATTTATAATTGATCAGTTTATTATGAATGGAGGCAAAAGTATATGGATTATGAATAATACCAATGCACATATGGATAGTTTAGAAAAAAACAATGAAACCATTGTACTACCGACTAATAATCGAAACTTAGATGACTTATTATTTAAATATGGAGTTCGTATTAATACTGATTTAGTCCAAGATCTTCAAGCTGCGCCTATTCCAATAGTCACCCACTATATAGATGAGAAACCTCAATGGAGTTTATTCCCATGGTTTTTTTTACCCGTAGTCAATCCAAATCCTTCACACATAATCACCAACAATATTAATCCAATCAAAACTATATTCCCCAGCTCAATTGACACAATCAACAATAACACAAAAAAAACTATATTATTAAAAACATCCACATATAGTAAGACAATGGATACACCTGCTTTAATTAATTTAGAAACTCTAAAAAAAGAGCCTAAAAAATCGACCTTTAATAGTGGTGAAAAAAATATTTGCATATTATTAACCGGTCCTTTTGAATCTGTTTTCAAGAACCGAATCAACCCTACCATAAGTCAGAACCTAGATATAAAGTTTAAAGATAATATACTAGATAATAAAATGTTAATTATTTCTGATAGGACTTTTATTAATAATCAATTTTTTCAAGGATCAGCTCTTCCTATAGGATTTGACAAACATACAGGGACTCAGTATGGCAACAATGATTTTATTATAAATAGTATCGACTACTTATTGAATAATGAGAAATTTATTAGTATCCGCTCAAAAAATATAGCCATAAGATTATTAAATCAAACAAAAATCACTGATGAAAAACAATATTGGCAAATTATCAACACGATAGCACCAATAATAATATTAAGTATTATTGGATTACTAATCTTTATAATACGCAAAAGAAAATATAAGCTATAAAATACGCATGAAAAAACTATACTTTTATATATTATTTATATGTTTCCTAACAGGACTAATTATCATAGGATTAAGACAAAGTCGTAGCACATCATCAATAAGGATGGACAAAAGAAATTTTGCAACCACAGACACGGCCTCTGTTTATCAAATTATACTTGAAAATAGAAATTTAGAAACAATTAAATTATCTAGACATATAAAAAGAAATAAATGGATATTAAATGATTCAATCATCGCGAACCAATACTTAATTAATTTATTATTGAAAACAATCAAAGAAATGAAAATTAAAAACCCAATTGCTAGAGCTGCATTGCCAAATGTTATACAAAGAATGGCAATACAAAATACAAGACTAGAAATTTTTCAAGATAAAAAAAAACCTAAAGTAATTTACATAGGAGGTGAAACTCCTGATCAACTAGGGACATATATGATGCTTGATGGAGCAAAAGAACCATATGTAATACATATACCGGGTTTTAATGGCTACTTAAGCTCTCGATTTTCTTGTAAAGAAAGATTATGGCGAGATAAAAAAATATTTAACAATAAGATTGTCAGTGCAAAATATATAGTAAATAATAATCTAGAAATGACATCATCATATATAATAGCAAAAAATATCGACGACTTAGATGCCATTCATTGTGAATCTTTTTTAACAAGTAATCCACAGTTTAACACTCATAAAATAAAAACTCGAAAACCATTTTTTGAAATCGAAGTAATCAATGAAAATGGAAAAAATGAGACACTCCGCTGTATTAGAAAAAAACCTGTGAATAAAGAAAAATATCAAGACCACAAATATGACAGAGAGCGTTTTTATGGAATAAAAGATAATGCCATTATGCTCATCCAGTACAAACAGTTGGAAAATTTTCTCATATCTGAATCTATATTAGATAGTTTTATGCCCTGGGAAAACAAATAGTCAATTGAAATGTTTTTTCAAAATCCTTGACTATATTTACAAAATAGAAAAAAGAAAAAATAATGAAATTTATAATATCAAGTGAAAAATTTTTAAAAACAATACAACCTTTAATGGGAGTGATTATAAATAATCCAGCACTACCAATAATTGAAAATTTATTAATTGAAGTAGACCACAACATATTAAACGTGAAAGCAACGGATTTAGAAACCACAATAATTAATCAAACCAAAATACAATCAGAATCTAATGCGTCAATCGCGGTCAACGCAAAATTATTAGCTGAAACATTACGCACATTTCCAGAACAACCATTAACATTTAAAACAAATACAGAAAACAAGACATTAGAAATAATATCCGATCAAGGAAATTATAATATTTCCTACATTGATAGTGATGAATTTCCTAACACACCAGAAATAGCAGAATCTCAGTCAATATCAATAAGTGGAAGCACTCTTTCCAAAGGTATACAAAACACATTATTTGCTGCCGGAAATGACGAATTAAGGCCCGTTATGTCGGGGGTATATATGGAAATAAATACTAACACCATTTTAATGGTGGCAACAGATGCTCATAAGTTAGTCAAATATGAAAATAAAGTGGAAACTAACCCAAATCATTCAGCGAGTTTTATTTGTCCTAAAAAACCTTTACAATTACTAAAGAATACAATTAGTGACGATGACAACAACATCAAAATAGAATATAATAAAACCAATCTTATATTTTCATTTGAAAACATGCAAATATATTGTCGACTTATTGATGGCAACTATCCAAATTACCAAGCCGTAATACCGAAAGAAAACCCGAACATCTTGAATATTGAAAGAGATAAATTATTGAGTTCGTTAAAACGTATTTCTATTTTCTCTAGCAAAAGTACACATCAAATTAAACTTAAAGTCAATGGCAACTCTATTGATGTGTCTGCTGAAGATATTGATTTTTCTAATAAAGGGAATGAAACTATTAAAGTTGACTATGATGGCCAAGATATGGAAATCGGATTTAATGGTAAATTTTTAATTGAAATTTTAAATACTTTACAATCTGAAAAAATTAATATCTATTTTTCTACTCCGAGTAAAGCAGCAATCATCATGCCTGATATAGAAAACGAGAAAATTGAAAAAGTTTTAATGCTTGTTATGCCTGTAATGCTAAACCAGAATTAAGAGGAAATGATATGCGGAGAAGGAGGGATTCGAACCCCCGGTACCTTGCGGTACAACGGTTTTCAAGACCGCCGCATTCGACCACTCTGCCACTTCTCCTTTTAATAATCTAATGCTCGGCAAAATTAAATATTTTTTTTCATCTTTCATACATGATACTCAATTACATTACATATTTTAATTAAATTAATGTATGATGATTATAGTTTTTAATTTATTTCGCCTATGTCTCCACCTAATATCTAGGTTACCTTTAAAGGTGTTATATAGGTTAGCTACATGTTTAAAACTTATAAATACAATATTTATAAAATATAGAATTAAAGTAATCCGACAGAATATACAAATGTCCTTTCCCACACTAAGCAAAAAAAAAATTAATAAACTCATTGATGATTTTTATAATTCCTTTTTCAATATTGTAATTGAAATTCTCTCCTCTATCAGTATGACACAAAAAGAGATCATGCAAAAGGTTGTTATTCGTAATGTTAATTTAATTGAAAAAAGTATCCACAAAAAAAAACCTATTATATTAATATCTTCTCATTATAGTAATTGGGAATGGGCATTTTTGAGAATTTCATTAATAAAAAATATAAACCTGAATGCTGTATATAAACCTATTTCGAATCATTTTTTTAACGATATCCTACTAAAAATTCGCACTAAATTTAATGCTCAATTAATCCCCTTAGAAAAATGGATTTTTTTTATATTGAAAAATAAAAATAAAAATAAAACATTTATGTTTATTGCTGATCAAGTCCCTAGCAATGCAAAACATGGGACAAGAATTAATTTCTTGAATCAATCTACACTGTTTCATGAAGGACCAGAAAAAATAGCAAAAATATTAAATGCAGATGTTTTTTATGTAGATGTATTCCAAGAAGAAAAAGGAGAATATACTTTAGAGTTTGAACAAATTTTGTCGAAAAATATTACACGAAAATATGCTCAAATTCTTGAAAAAAGAATAAACAATAATCCTAAAAATTGGCTTTGGTCACATAATAGATGGAAAAGGTAGATAATAAAGTAGGTATTTTTATATTAAATCATAATGGGATAAGATGGTTAAAAGAAAACCTATATACAGTGAATAAATATAGTAAAGCACACCGTATTGTAATTATTGACAATAATTCCACTGATGATTCCATCGAATATATAGAAGCCAATTTTCCAAATATCAAAATCAAAAAACATCAATACAACTATGGGTTTTCAAAAGGTTATAATCGAGTCTTGATGAAAGAATTTGATCTTGAGTACTTTATTTTGATGAATAATGACGTAACAGTCACTCCGAATTGGATTGAACCTATGTTAGAATTAATTCAACAAAAAGATGTGGGAATTATCCAGCCCAAAATAATAAATTCTATCAAACAAAATCAATTTGATTATGCTGGAGCTGCAGGAGGTTTTATCGATATACTTGGGCTACCATTCTGCAGGGGGAGAATTATCAATAATCTAGAATTAGATTTCGGACAATATGATGAAAACATAAATATATTTTGGGCATCCGGCTGTTGTTTTTTAATCAAAAGAAAATTATTTCAGAGACTAAAAGGATTTGACGAAGATTTATTTATGCATCAAGAAGAAATAGATCTATGCTGGAGAACACACGGACTAAAGAAAAAAATTTATTATTGTGGATCCAGTCTAATTTATCATTATGGGGGGGGTACATTAAATAATCAAAATCCAAAAAAACACTATTATAATCATAGAAATAATTTGTTGATATTAATAAAAAATATGCCAACCCATTTATTAATAGCTACACTACCTATGAGATTACTCCTAGATTATTGCATTATCCTATCTTATTTGATTTTAGGTCTATTATATCTATTGTATACTGCTCCACTGCATTTAAATACAAGCTATAAGGCAAACAGTACATATGGATACAAAATGATCAAAAAAAGCTTTTGGATTGTATTATCGCATATATCATTTTTATTATTATTGAAAAAATTTCTTAAGAAAAGATATCCAATAATAGATACAAAACAGATGTATTTAAGAAGTATTATTTGGGATTATTATATACTAAAAAAAAAGAAGTTCTCTGATTTAAAAAAGTTTTGAGCGCTTTGTTAAATAAGATAATAGAACTTGAGTAAATCCATCTGAAATAAAAGAAGGAACATAGTCAATCTTATATTTATTACAATTTAATTCTATTTCTTTTGTGAATTTATCATATAAGTCTAGATAGTGTTCTCTGTATTGTGAGGGATTCATATTAATTGTTTCATTACTTTCTAAATCTAGAAATTTATAAGGATGATTAGAAAATTTAAACATTTTTTCTGTATCTCTATCTTGAACATGAAATAAAATAACTTCATTCTTTTTATATCTAAGATGCTGAAATGACTCAAATATATGCTCATTAGACTGTGCATCGAAATTCATCATATCACTAAAGATGATAACTAATGATCTTTCCGGGATTTTTTCAATAAAATCTGTAATAGTAGCTGAAAAATTAGTAATTTTTCTATCTTCACCATATTGCTTGTTGAGCATTTTATCTAACACTCCCATTAATCTATTATAGTGATACTTATTACTTTTTGCTTGAGAAAAAAAATTTAATTGATCACTATAAAAAGTTAACCCAAAACCATCTCTCTGCTTATAAAAAAGATGAATTAAACATGCCGCAGCATATAATGAAAAAGATAATTTATTTAATTGATTTACAATATCAAATGGGTATAACATTGAAGAAGAGGTGTCGATTAAAATATGTGATCTTAAATTAGTTTCTTCTTCATACTTTTTAACAAACAACCTATCCGATCGAGCAAATAATTTCCAATCAATATTTTTGATAGAATCACCTTGATTATACAGTCGATGTTCAGCAAATTCAACAGAAAATCCATGATATGGACTTTTATGTAAGCCTGTTAAAAAACCATCTACAACTTGACGAGCAAAAAAATCAAGGTTGTCAGTGAAATTGACTTGTTCTTTTACAGAGGACATTAGTGCAATAAAGACTGAATTAAATAAGGGAATTTAGCTTGTCTTCTAACTGTCCTTTAGATGCTGGACCAACATGTTTATCAACAATTTCACCATCTTTGAAAAATAATAATGTTGGAATCGAGGTAATGCCATATCTAGAGGAAATGTCTGACTCTGAATCAACATTAACCTTCCCTACAACTGCTTTATTTTTAAACTCATCATGTAATTCATTAATAATTGGGGTAATCATTCGACAAGGTCCACACCACTCTGCCCAAAAATCAACAAGGACAGGTATTTTAGATTGTAAAACCACTTCATCGAAGTCAGCTGTAGTAAATTCTTTCGCCATAATTGTAAATTTTAGATAAACAAATCTAATAGATTTTTTTTTTAATACAAATATCTCAGTATAGAAAATAATTCAAAGGCAATAACAATCTATTATTTTAAACTAAAATCATTTGAAAATTTACTCATTTCGTTAATAAATTGTTGACAAATCTGGACCTGATAAGATTTAGATAAAAAATTCAAGTCTACTTTATGACTTGATATTTTTAATTTGAAATTATGTTTACCCGGATGTTTTTGAACTACACTCACAAGGTCTTGAACAAAAACATCACTAATATCATCTAAATGAATTCTAAAATTAATTTCCTTGATCAAATTCTCTGCAATATCTGATAACAAATTTATCTTATTAAATTTGACATTTAAAGTCGTATCCCAAGAACGTCTAACAATAGAGGTGGAAAAATAAAGCAAAGCGCCAACAATAAAATAATTTCTAAATTTAATATACTCTTCACCAAATAATCTAAATTCTCTTTTCCCACTATAATCCTCTAGTACGACAATACCATAAGGCTTATCATTTTTACCCATTCGTTCAATATGTGACTGAACATACCCCGAAAAAGTAAAGCTATTAACTGGATGATTAAAAAAATCAATATCCCTTATCTGATGAGAGCAAAAATGATTAACTTCTAATGAATACTCATCTAATGGATGTCCTGAAATATAAATACCTAACACTTCTTTCTCCTTGTTTAATAATTCTAATCGATCCCATTGTTCTGTGTCACTTAACACAGGCTCTTTAGTCATCGTTGTGAGTGTTGCTTGATCAAACATTTCTAACTGATTTCCAATGTCATTATTTTTAGAAAATTGCGAACGAAACTGAATAACCAATTCAATGAAAGTTTGATCATGACTTTTTTTGAAGAAATTAGCTCTATTCACTGAGCTAATAGACTCAAAAGCACCACCAAGAGCAAGAGCTTCTAAAACACGCTTATTTACTACTTTACCATCGACTCTTTTAATAAAATCTATAAAATTTATATAGCTTCCATGATCGAGACGCTCATTAATAATAGATTCAGCTGCAATAGAGCCAACGCCCTTAATAGCTCCTAGACCAAACCTTATCTCGTTATTTAAATTCACTGAATAGTCAATAAAGCTCTCATTAAGATCAGGGCCTAACACACTAATACTCATCCTTTTACACTCGTCCATATATTTAGTTAATTTAGACAAATCATTCATATGATGTGTTAAAAGAGAAGCCATAAATTCATGAGGATAATGGGCTTTTAAGTATGCTGTTTGAAAAGAAATAAAAGAATAACAAGTAGAATGAGATTTATTAAATGCATAAGATGCAAAGGCCTCCCAATCTTTCCATATTTTTTCCACTTTTTTTATATCATGTTTTCTCTCAAGACACCCTGTGAAAAACTCTTCTTTTAAACCATCTAAAATATTCTTTTTCTTTTTACCCATGGCTTTTCTTAAAACATCTGCTTTACCCGCAGAAAAACCAGCTAATTCTTGAGACAATTTCATTACTTGTTCCTGATAAACTGTAATACCATAAGTGTTGCCCAAATATTTTTCCATAACTGGCAAATCATAATTAATTGCTTCACGGCCATGCTTTCTTTCAATAAAATTTGGTATATATTCCATTGGACCAGGTCTATATAATGCATTCATTGCAATCAAATCTTCAAATTTATCTGGTTTTAAAGCACGCAGATGTTTTTGCATTCCAGGTGATTCAAATTGAAAAGTTCCTAATGTTTGCCCTGCTTGATATAAATCAAAAGTTTTAAGATCTTTTAAATCAACATTATCTATATCTAAGTCAAGATTATGGCGCTTTTTAATTAAAAAAACTGCGTCTTTAATTTGAGATAATGTATTCAAGCCAAGGAAATCCATTTTTAACATACCTGCACGTTCAACAACACTATTATCAAATTGAGTAATTAGGAGATTTGAATCTGAAGATGTACAAACAGGTACATGATTAGTAATATCATTTGGAGTAATAATAATACCACAAGCATGCAATCCTAGATTTCTAATACTGCCCTCTGTTAAACATGCCAATTTAACTAATTGATCTTCAGTAGGATTTTTTTTGATTGAATCTATAAAATTTTTAACCCTATTTAAATCATCTCTACTTAACTTAGATGACAATTCTTTAGAGGTTAACGAAAATATTTCATTCAGGGAGATAGTAGGTATTTTTTTAGCTAAAACATCAACTTGTGGTAATGGGACATTTAAAACCCTGCCCATATCACGAATTGAGGATTTTGCAGCCATTTTTCCATAGGTAATAATTTGTGCAACTTGATTTTTACCATATTTTTCAACAACCCAGTTAATTAATTTAGATCTACCAACATCATCAAAATCAATATCAATATCAGGCATAGAAACCCGATCAGGGTTTAAAAATCTTTCAAATAACAATTCATATGCTATAGGATCGACAGCAGTAATATCTAAACAATACGCAACTACTGATCCACCAACAGATCCTCGACCAGGACCTACAGATATTCCCATTTTTTTTGCATGTTTAATAATATCTTGTACAATTAAAAAGTAGCCTGGATAACCTGTTTTTTCTATTGTATTTAATTCGAAATCTATCCTATCAGCAAGTGGGCCACCTATAGAGCCATATTTCTTCTTAGCGCCAATTTCACACAAATGCCTTAAATAATGATTCTGGGTGGAAAAATTATCTGGCAGATTATATTCTGGCAACAAAACATTTGACTCGAGATCATATGTTTCAAATTGAGCAAGAAAATAATTTAAACTTTCAAATGATTTAGGCAAATCAGAAAAAATAGATATTATCTCATCTTGTTTTTTAAAATAAAAATTATCATTTGGGAAACCAAAACGTTTTCCATACCCCTGACCTTTTGGAACACTTAATTGTGTGCCATTTTTAACACATAATAATGCATCATGCGCTTCTGCATCACTTTGATTAATATAGTAAATACTACTAGTTGGTAAGTATTTGACATTATGCTCTTTTGCCCACTCTAATAAAACTTTATTGACATCATTTTCAAATTTTAAATCATTTCGACTAACCTCGATGAAAAAATTATCTTGAAATTCATTCAGCCACCATAAAAAAGACTCTTTTGCCTGCTTAGTATTTCCAGCTATAATTAATTGTGCTATTTCTCCGTAAATACCACTTGTAGTAGCAATTAAATCTGATTTATATTGCTTGACCAAAGACTTATCTATTCTAGGGAAACCACTATATAAACCATCGATATAGCCATATGAAGAAATTTTACATAAATTCTTATAGCCATTTTTATTTTTTGCATAGAGAACTTGTGAAAATCGCTTGTCTCTATTATGCATAGTAAATTTATGCTTTTTTCTATCATCAACTAAATAAAATGAACATCCAAGTATTGGCTTAATATTATTTTGCTGACAAAGGGAGACAAATTCAAAAGCACCAAATAAATTACCATGATCAGTAATTCCAACAGCATCCATCCCACAAGAGACAACATGACTAACTAAATCAGAGACAGAAATTGTAGATTGTAAAAGAGAATATGAAGTGTGACATCTCAAATGAGAAAAGATAGAAATATCTTTAATAGAAGCACTTGAATGACCCTTCTGTATATTCGTGTCACTTTCTAATAGGTTATTAGTTTCTTCTATAATAGATGTAGGGCCTAAATCGATATCTGATAACTGAACAGGATTATTATTCTTACTTAGAAAGCTACTAATATGATCTGAACCGATATCCGTATTTTCAGATGAAAGAATTTGTCGTCTCAATATTTCAAAAAAAGCTCTTGCAGTTGCATTGACATCAGCTGCGCCATTATGTGCATTAACTTCTAGATAGGAATCATCAAATAATTTATCATATAGTTCTTCTAACTTTGGAGGCTTAAAACCTTTTCTAGTTTTAATCGTTCCCTTAGAGTTAATACTATAACCAACTCTATCCCCTATTGTTAAATTAGGAAGAGTGTTAGATTTTTTATGTATTAAACCTTCTTGCATCTTTTCTGTGACACAATCATATACTTGTATTTTAAACTTATACATATCAACACCATCTCTTCCCTTCCATTGACCATTACTTTCTATTTTTTTTATGATACCATCTCTTCCAAATTTTAATTGACAATAATCAACTGTTTTTTTCATCGTATCAATAGTTTGCAGATCAAACAATGGATGTGCCATATCTAACCTTAAATACTCTGAGCCTAAAACATTGAGATCGAAGTCAATATTATGACCAATTAAGAAAATTGTTTTTGACAAAATCTTATTGAGCTTATGTAGTGCTTCGGAAATTGGAATACCATGATCTTGAGCAATTGCATTTGAAATGCCATGAATTTCTGTGCTATCCAGTGGTATTTCAAAGTCTGTAGGCTTAATAATATCATTTCCAGCTTCAATTAAAACACCATATTCATCATGAAGTTGCCAAGCAATTTGTACACATCTTGCAGTACTCCAATTTTCAAAATCACTAATTGGTTTTGAAAAATTAATCGGTAATCCTGTTGTTTCAGTATCAAGTATTAAATACATATTAGTATGATAGTCTATATTAATTTAAATGTAAGGAAAAATAAAATCGAATTAATTATTAATAAACAATAAAGTTATCAACTAATTAAAAAATTCATTTTTTTTTTATAAGTAATAATAATTTTAGATATTTGCACCACTTAATTAACCGGGTTTCGGACCCTTTTAAAAAATTAATCATATGGCAACAAAAATTAGATTACAAAGACACGGAAAAAAAGGAAAACCTTTTTATCACATTGTTATAGCAGATTCAAGAGCTAAAAGAGATGGTAGATTTATTGAAAAATTAGGAACATATAATCCAAATACTCAGCCAGCTGAAATCAATATAAATTTTGACAGTGCTTTAAAATGGCTTCAACATGGTGCTATTCCAACAGATACTGCACGCGCCATATTATCATACAAGGGTGTATTATTAAAAAAGCATTTATTAGAGGGGGTAAAAAAAGGGGCTTTTACAGAGGATGTCGCAGAGACTAAATTCCAAAAATGGATTGAGGAAAAAGAAAATAAAATTAATGCATCTATCAAAAAAATAAATGAAGATAAATCTAAACAAGAGACAGCAAAATTTGAGAGAGAAGAAGAAAGTAGAAAAAAGAAAGAAGAAGCAATTATAGCTAAATCAAAACCAGCAGAAGAAGCGCCAACGGAAGAAGCGCCAACGGAAGAAGCGCCAACGGAAGAAGCGCCAACAGAAGAAGCGCCAACAGAAGAAGCGCCAACGGAAGAAGCGCCAACGGAAGAAGCGCCAACGGAAGAAGCGCCAACGGAAGAAGCGCCAACGGAAGAA
>MDTG01043524.1_pt1 | contig 24191 bp, 22 predicted proteins | sample 811421 | NCBI WGS metagenome assembly MDTG01 (sample SAMN05326645, study PRJNA326480) | marine metagenome | isolation source: seawater | place: Pacific Ocean: South East | collected 2011
ATGACCATCAGTAAATTTTTTACATATTGATGTAAAATTGTGTCCTTTAAATATATAACCCTTTAAAAATAAATAATATGTTGAAAGAAAAATATATCTAAATGAAAGTAAATTGTAGACCATAATAAAACATGAACCATTTTTTTTTAGTTTTTTTTGTATATTTTTTAAAATTTTTGTTGGATTGTGGCTATGATGAATTACACCCCAACTAAAAACAAAATCAAAATAATTGTTTTTAAAATCTAAATATTCAGCATCCATTTGTTTAAAGCTAACATTTTTTATCTTTTTGATTTTCAAATTTTTTTTTGCATTATTTATTGCAGGAAATGTGAGATCAATTGCAAAAATTTTTTTTGCAAATTTACTTAAAATAACTGTACTAGCACCAAAGCCACATCCAAGGTCTAAAACAATTTTTCCTTGAATATTTTTTTTATACTTTTGTATAATTTTTAGAAAATCAGGATTTGAGATTATTAAGTTTTTATTAATTGCATCAAAATGTTTTTTCTCTTTAGGTAACCGCTCATTTAATGATTTTTTGAAATCAATATATGTCATTGGATTTAAAGTCCAAAAGTCTTTATTCTTTTTATTTTCTTTAGTGGTCATGAATCTCTTTAAAATTTATAACTATTAATTTTTTTTAAAACATATCTGAAATTTGTTTTTTTATTTATATGACTAAAAAAATTATCAATTTTAGTGTAATTAATCCTATCGTAGGAACCGTATTTTTTTTGAAAAAAATGAATAATTGCATAATATCTTTGAAGAAATCTTGACGAATGGTGTTTGTCAAAAATTAGAAGTAAAGATAAAAATAATTTTAAAACCGCAAATGAGTAACCAAAAAATTTATCATAAACATTTCCTATTTTTTTTATAAGTACTAATCTGTATTTATAATTATAATAAACATTTTTTGCCCAATTTTTTCCGACAGTACCAGACACGTGATGATATATCTTTTCGTTTAGGTCAGCCCATAAAGACTCTTTTGAGCCAGCTAGCCGATAAGAAAGTTCGATATCCTCCTCACCATAAAAAAAATCAGGATCAGAAAGTCCAATTTCTTTAAGTCTCTCTGTTTTCATAATGGATGCACAACCAGAGATGGCATCTGTTTTTATCAATCCCTCAAATTTTTTGTCATCAAGATGTCCATTTGCACTGTAAGTAGCACAATTTTTTTGAAATTTTAGATTATTTCCTATCTTAGATCCTCTCCACCAAATGAAATTTGGTTTTTTTACAAACATTATTTTAGGACTTATTCCATCAATAGAATTATTGTTTTCGAGTCTATTAACTAAATTTTTAATTGTATTTTCAGGAACGATCATGTCATTATCAATTCTAGCAATGTATTTAAGATTGTTATCAATACAAAATTGATAACCTGAATTATGACCTAAACCACATCCATAATTAAATTCATTTTTTATATAAAAGCATATTTTTGATGAACCAAATTTATTTTCCTCATATTTTTTTTTGTTTACATTTACAACTTCTATTTGATTGTCTTTTAACCATTCATAAATTTTAATTGAATAATTCTTTTCTGAATTATTATCGACTAAAACTAAAGTATAGTTTAAATTCCTTTGACTATAAATTGATTTAATACATTCAATTGTTTTTTCAAAATCATTCCAAAATAAAACTACAATGCCAATTAATTTTTTTTCCATGGATCCTTTTTATTTAGTATCTTTATAAGTGAATTATAATGATAAAAAAGTGTATAATTTTTTGTAAATATTTTTGCATTTAATTTCATTTTTTTTATTTTACTATCTTCAAATTTTTTTATTTCGTTAAATTTTTTAGTAAAATCCTCCATATTATCGCTTTCAAACAAGATCCCTCTTTTTTCATTAGTTGACAATATTTCTTTTGGCCCACTAGAACAGTCACTAGATAAAACTAATGCCTCAGAAAACATTGCCTCAACTAAAACAAAGCCAGGGTCTTCCCATAGTGAGGACAAAATGAATAATTTGCAATTTGATAAATATTTATGAACATTTTTTTCATATCCCGGTAAAATAATATTTTTTTCTAAATTTTTTTGCCTTATATATTTTTGAAAATCTTTTCTATGCTCTCCATCACCTAAGATAATTAGTTTTATATTTTGATCTTTTTTACATAATAATTCAAAGCATTTGATTAAAAATAAAAAATTTTTTTGTCTAGTAAATCTACCAATAGCTAAATAAAATTCACCTGGCTCAGAAAATTTTTCATCTTTTATCTTACCTAAATACCTAGTGTGTACAATTGGATCATATAATAGCTCTAATTTATCCTCATCAATAATGTTTAAATTTTTAAAATAATTTAAGGTTTCTAATGTTGGGAATGTAACTCTGTAGATCTTTTTTAATGCGAAACTCCAGAATAGATATCTTAGAAAATTGAGCTTAGGTTTACCAGATATTCTTAGAATAATTTTTGTATCAAAATTATTAATTAAATTCATAAATAATGGTAACGAGGTTATGAGGTGAATTACTAAAAAGTCAGGTTTTCTACTTTTGATAAAATTTTTTAATGGGAAATAAGACAGAAAAAATATTAATAAATATTTTAGTCTACTTTTAATAAATCCATGTGAAGAAAATTTATTTAGAAAATAAAAATTGTTCAATTTGTGAAATTTAAGATATTGATTGCTATTTAAACTATTAATTAACCATTCTCCAAACACGTCAATTATAATTGCTTCAAATTTCTGTTTTGAGTATTTATTAAGTGAAAACACAGAGTTTAGAACTGCCTTTGTTGTTGCTACTTTATCAATAAATGGTGACCAGTAGTAAACTTTAATTTTTTTCATAAATTGCTTTTATCAGCTCTTTATAATATTTTTCAGAATTTTCTTTCACACTAAATCTATAAATATATTTCTTTGCATAACCCGCTTTATTCAAAGCCAATTTATAATTTTTTAAACAATAAAAAATTTTAGTTGCTATTTTTTGAGGGTTTGAAACTGGCACTATAAAGCCACCTTTATTTTTCTTTATAATTTCAGATGGTCCACTCTTACAGTTAGTTGTAACAACAGGTATATTATAATTGACTGCATCTATTACAACATTTCCTAAACCTTCATATAGTGAAGATAAAACAAAAATTTTTGCGGATTTATAATAACTTTTAACATTTTTTTTCCATCCTAATAACTTAATATTTTTTTTTAAATGAAGCCTATTTATCAAATGCTGAATTTTTTTTTTTTGATCGCCATCGCCAATAATAAATAATTTTAAATTAATGCCTTTCTTATGCAATATTTTCATTGCTTGAACTAAAGTTTGATGGTCTTTTTGCTTTGTTAATCTTCCAACGGTAATAATAAAATTTTTTTTCGATAAATTTTTATTTTTATTAATCTTTTTTAAATATGGGTTATAAATCGAAATCGCTTTTGATTTATTGAATAATAATTTTTGAATTGAGTTTTTTGATCCTACAGAATTGCAAATTATTTTATCTGAAAAGTTATAAGTTAAAATCTTTGAAATAAATGCAAATATAGATGATATTTTGTTGTCGCCATAAATTGTAGAGTAAATTGGGTCCTCCGCATTTCTTACAACAATTCGGTAATTGTTTATTTTTGAAACTAAAATTGCAATTGAGCTACTTTGCAATGAAAAGATTATAGTCTCTTTTGGATTTGAAAATTTTAAAATTTTTAAAAGTTCTTTAGATGCTTGAACTGCTTTAGATAATCTATCCGAAAAAAAGTTATTTATCGTATAATTGGGATTAATCTGAAGAAAATTATTACTCTTAGGTAATTTTGTTTTTGGTACATTTGATATTAGCACTATTTTAATTTTTTTCTTTAGGAAGTGATTTATTAAATTTAATAAAATTATTTCCACCCCACCTCTCTCAAAAGACGGGTAAAAAATAATAATTTTTTTTAACTTCATTTAATTTTAATAAATAAGTTTTTATTTTTAAATTTTTGAAACCATTTTACAGTTTCACTTAATCCATCTTGGATACTGGTAAATTTTTTAAAATTTATATATTTCATTAATTTTTTATTAGAGCCAAAAGTAACCTTCATTTCACCTTTTCTTTTGTCCTTGTATTGTAGTTTTATTTTCTTTTTTAAAATATTTTGTACTAATAAAATTACATCATTAATCTTAATTGGTTTTGAACCACAAATATTTAAGATTTGAAAATTTTTATCAATTTTTTTACTCAATAAAAAAATAATATTAACTACATCATTAATGAAAGTAAAATCTCTCAATTGTTTGCCATGATCATAAATTTTGATAGTTTTGTCTCTTTTTATTAATGAAAGTAATTTTAAAATTAGCATATCAGGTCGTCCGTAAGGTCCATAAACTGTAAAAGGCCTTAATATTTTAATTGAGGTTTTTGAATTTTTGAATTTTCTTTTAATCATTTCTTCACAAGAGATTTTAGTTTTCGCATAATAATTTTTAGGTTTTAATTTAAAATTTTCACTAATTGGATATTTTTTGTGATCACCATAAACAGAGCTTGAGGAAGAGAAAATAAAATGTTTGATATTATTTTTTTTTATTTCATCAATTAATATGAGTGTAGCATTTACGTTATTTCTGTAGTAGCTAGAGGGATTTTTATAAGAATATATCACTCCAGGCTGAGCAGCGAAATGTATAATATTTGTAAAGTTATAATCTAAAAATAATTTTTTTATTTTTTTTTTTTGATTTAGATCATATTTGTAAAATATAAAGTTTTTATCTCTTTTTAATATTGAAACTCTATGATTCTTATATTTAACAGAATAATATGAATTTAAATTATCAATGCCTACAACTTTACAATTTTTTTTAAGCAGTAATTTACACATATGAAACCCAATAAATCCTGCACAACCAGTGATTAAATACATCTAATTTATATTAATTTCTTTTAATATTCTTTTAGCTCTTTCTTTTAAAGTAAAGCTTTTACTTAAATTATAATTATTTCTTGATATAATAAATTGTTTTTGTGGTTGATTGCTTAACTTAATAATTTCATTTCTCCAAGAGTATATATTCTTAAAATTTTTAACAAAAATCCCATTATTTTGATTAATTGCCTCTTTTAAAACTTTATAATCGGAACAAAGAATAACTTTTCCTGCGGTCAAATAATCAAATAATTTTAAGGGAGAGGTATATTTTGTTATGTCTCCAACATCTCCGGCAACCGTAATAGCTGAGACATAAGGAAGTATAAGCAAATCCATTTTTGATAAGTTTTTTGGAATATCTTTATAGGCAATATGTTTTTTAAAATGCAAGTTTCTTGTTTTATTTTGATAATTTACATTACTTATATTTTTTAAATTACCATAAAGATAATATCTATTTTTTCTGTCAATCTTCGCTAAATTTATAATCATTTCATATCCTCTGGATTTATAAATTGAGCCGAAATAACCTATTTTAAAATATTTTTTATTAAAATTAAAATTAAAATTCTTTTCTAAAGATGAACCACTTGCTAGTACTAAAATCTTTTTTTTTTGATTTTGTATTTATTGGAATAATGGATTTTAAGAGCATTAGTAATAGCAACTATTAATATGACATTTTTTGAATTCAGATATCTAGTGAATTTAAAAATAAATTGGACAATCCTTGACTCCTCATTTAAATCATGGTGCAGTTCCATAATAACTTTCTTTTTTAATAAAGTAAGAACGAAACAAGTAAAATAATTTCTAGTAATATAGATTTCTGTATTTAGTTTGATACCCTTTAAAATTGAAATAAATGAAAATAAATAGTATTTAAAGCCTAATGGAAATTTTTTAAAATATTTTATTTTGAAAATTTTAAATTTGTTTTTAATATTGTAGAATCTAAATGAATTAGATTTTATTTTAGAGGTATTTGTAGTTATTAGACTTACATTGTTCCCTAAAGATGAAAGTGCTTCACACATTTTCATGATTTGAATCGAACTAGCTACATTAGATGGAACCGACGTATTTGATAGATAAGTTATTTTCATTAAAGTCTATACTCTCTTAAAAAAATTTGAAGATTAATCAGATTCCATAACAAATATGGATCAAAATATTTTTTTTTATGTGCATCTAATAAATTTTGACAATTATTTAGATTCAATAATTCTGAAGAATCGTAATAATCTTTACTTAAGATCGATTTTGCATAATCATAAATTTCTTTTCTTAGCCAAGATGTAAATGGACTTCCAAAACCAAGTTTAATTTTGCTTATAGATTGTAGTTCCTTAAATTCATTTGTGATCATGTGTTTATAATTAAAAAAAAGACCATATTTATTAAATTCATTAATCATCAAATACTTTTCAATAATTTTCTTATCTAAAAAGGGAACCCTAACTTCAATGCCTGAATGGGCATAAATCTTATCATTTCTCAATAATATATCATTAGGTATCCAAGTATCTAGGTCGTGAAACATAACATTTGATAGCTTGTTTTTGTTGTAACTTTTGGAATGATTTAACAATTCATTTAAATCTTTATCATTTAAAAATCTAAAATTTTTATAAACATTTGTTTGGCTTTTAAATAAATTTTGCTCACTAAATGTAAGGTACATATCACGAGAATTTTTTATAAAAAATCTGTCTAGATTTTTAATACTGCTCTTAATATTCAAAAAACTAAATGGATTAAATTTATTTAGTAAATTTATTAAATAAATAGATTTATATCTATTATATCCTGTAAAGATCTCATCACCTCCATCACCAGAAAATAAAACTTTTTCTCCTACTTTTTTACTTAGAATATAATTAGAAATAGAGTTTGTGTTACCCACCGGTTCTTCAACAATGTTAACAACTTTTTCAGAATAATTAATAAAATCTTTAGCGGAGACCTCAACAGGAATTAAATTGATATTACTTTTTTTACACACTCCTTCAGCTATTTTAAAATCCTTTGAAAATTTTTCTGAGTTTGAAAAGAATACTGAATAACAATTGAAACTATTATTTTTTGATTTAATTAACTCAGAAAATATAAGGTTTGAGTCAATACCACCAGATAAAGATAATGCTATTGGAACATCTGAAACAAATTGGTCAGAAAATATATCTCTTATGTTATTTCTTAAACCTTTTTTGGAAAAATTATATTCAAATTTAAATTTTAGTAGTTGAAATCTAGAAATTTCTTTTTTTTTATTATCAAAAATAAGTATTTCCCCAGGTAATAATTTAAAAATATTTTTAAAATAAGTTTCTCGTAAATCATTTCTGTTAAAATTTGAATAAGATAAAATTGAATTTTCGTTTATTGATCTTGAAGTCACACTCAATAAGAGTGATTTAATTAAAGAAGAAAAAAAAAAATTTTTTTTAAGTGTGTCGAAATGGTAATACAAAGGTTTTACCCCAACAATATCTCTACTCAAATAAAGTGTATCTTTTTGTTTATCATATATTGCAATAGAAAAAATTCCTGTGAGCAATTTAAAAGAATTTATTCCATACTCTTTAAACAATCTTATCACTACTTCTGTATCTGAATTTGTCAAAAAATTATGCCCTCTACTCTCTAATTTTTTTCTTAAATCCTTATAATTATAAATTTCTCCATTAAATGATAAGACTAATTCTTCATAGTAATATGGTTGATTTGATTTTGGTGTAGGATCGATAATGGCAAGTCTATTATGTGCTAAAGAAAATTTATTTGATGAGAAAAATCCTTCGTTATCAGGACCTCTGGAATAAGTCATTGATGACATTTTTTTTAACAAATGATCATCTTTAAAATTAAATCCATTAATCGCACACATAAATATTGTCCTCTAAAAACTTTTCTTTTCTAAATTTATAATTTGATCATATTCAGTGAAATGATCTTTATTATGGGTAACAATGATTACTGTAGTAATTTTTTTTAAATTCTTTACTGTCTCAGCAACAATCTTTATATTTTTTTCATCTAAACCGTTAGTTGGTTCATCTAAAATAATAAGATCTGATTTTTTATATAAAGCCCTGGCAATCGCAATTCGCTTTTTTTCCCCACCAGATATATTTATAGAGTTATCGCTTATTTCTGTCTTTTCTTTTTCTTTAAGATTTTCGAGAAATTTATTTAATCCGCTTAATTTAATAGCATGATTAAGTTTTTCATAATCAATCTTTTCTTCTCCAAAAGCTATATTTTCTTGAATATTCGAATTTAGTAAGATTACATCTTGTGAAACATAACTAGATTTATCATACCAATATGATTTATTTTTTTTTAAATTAAAAGAATCTACTTTAATCTCGCCATTTGATGGATCTAAAAGACCTAATAACAAATTTGTGAGTGTTGTTTTTCCTGAACCACTAGGTCCTAAAATTAGATTAATTGTATTTTTATTAATTGTAAAATTGAGATTATCAATTAGTTTTTTATCACTAAAACTAAACGAGACATTCTTAAATTCAATTTTATCTAAAAATTTAATATTTTTCTTTTCTTCGTTAAAAAAAATATCTTCTATCATCTCCTTATTTCTAAATTCGTCAAACAAGTTGTTACAAATTTCATTAGAAAAATTTATATTTTGTTTAAAAAGTAATATCTTATTTAAAGATGGCGTAGTTTTTATAAAAACAACAATTAAAAAACCAAAAAAGGCTATACTATTTTCTATGTCTTGTGATGAAAAAATTACAAAAAATAATGAAATAAGAATTAAAAGAACAAAATAAAATTCAATCCATATCCTTGGTAATGATTCAAAAAATTTTTGCTTATAATTTGTTAATAAAAATGAATCATGAACTTTCTTGAAATTATCAAAGAAGAAAGATTCTTTCTGATCAATTTTAATTGATTTGAAATTATTAAAAATTTGGCTTACAGAATTGAAAATTTTAAGGATTAGCTGTTGCCTAATTTTTCCTAACATTTTACTTTTTTTTTTAAATGTCAGATTATAAAAAATAAAAATTATTGACCCAGCTATAAGTATAAAAAATGCAACTTCAAAATTTATGAAAATTACAAATAAGTATAACAGAGTTAACCAAATATACTCTGAAATAATCATGTTTAATGGGGTTATGACTTTTGATATATATTCTGGAATACCACTAAATATATTTCTGATGTAAACCGAATTTTTTTGTTTAAGATAGTTAGACCAGCTAATCGTTAGGTATTTTTTAAATAAATTTCTAATTAATCTTTTTTCAATATTTCTTAAATATTTTAATAGATAATATTTATGTATTGTAGAAAAAATTGATTTTGCAAAAAATAATAAAATTAAACTGTATAATAATAATTCAAATTCAATACTGAGTTCTAAATTTTTAAAAGAAAAATAAAAATATTTCTCACCTGATATTAAAGTTTTAATTATTGGGATTAATAGACCTATTCCCAACAAATCAATTAAATTAATTAAAAAATTAAAAAATATGAATAGATAAAAAAAAATTTTTTCTTTTGATGATAACAAATAAAGTTTATCAAAAATGTTATTTTTCATTGATAAATTGATCTAATTTTTTTACAGTTTTTTTTTCTTTTGCATTAAAACATTTATCATCAATAAAGATATCATAACTTGGTTTTCCTAAAATTAATTCATCAAATTTCACTCCCCACTTTTCAAGTTGTTTATTTGTTATGTTGTGGTATTTTTTTTTTTACCAATTTGTAATTTTCATTATTTCGACCCATATATCTACTTGTAAAAATTTTAATTATATGACCTTTTTCTTTTAAAAGATTTATTCTGGCGATCATTTTTTTTATAGGTTTACTTTTAGAATAATGGTTTTTTTTTGTGACACATATCGTATTGTCTAAATCAAATAAAAAAACTTTTTTTTTCATAAATTTTATCTAAGCGTTAAATGCAAAATTTAACTAATAAGTAAAATTTTAATTTGTCAAAATTTAGGTATATATAGTTATTTATAATAAAAGTATTGTAAAATTCGTTTTTATTGTATATAGCTCAGCAAAATTAGTATGTCTCAATCAAAAAACACGCCCCCAAAAAGCTTTAATGATGATAACTTTGATTTCGTAGATGACGAATTAAATCAACTTTACAGCCACGTTAATCTTATAAAAGAGGATAAAAATGCTTCATACAAAAATGAACAAAATTATAAAGATTATAGAAAATTGTGGAGAGAGACAGCTGTCTCGCATGTTAAAACAGAGTTTCCTTTACATTTAGACATCGAGGTAACTTCATATTGTAATTTACTTTGTCCTATGTGCCCAAGAACTCACAGAGTTCAAATGGGAAAATGGGAAAATAGAATGATGAAGCTCGATACTTTCAAAAAAATTATTGATGAAGGAGCGCCAAAAGGTTTAAAAGCTATTAACTTAAATAATTTTGGAGAGTCACTTTATAATAAAGATATTATTAAGATGATTTCTCATGCTAGATCAAAAGGTGTGTTAGATATTATGCTGCATACAAACGGTACTTATATGAACGAAGATATGATGGAAGGTTTAATTAATTCTGGATTAACTAAAATAATTTTCTCAGTTGATTCAATTTCAAAAGAAATTTACGAAAAAATTCGTGTAAATGCCAAATTCGAGAATACAGTTGCAAATATCAAAAAATTTTATGAAACAAGAAAAAAATTTAAAAAAGATTTGCCTACTATCAGAATAAGTATGGTTAGAATGAAAGAAAACAATCATGAAGCAAAACATTTTTCAAGTTTTTGGGGAGAATATGCTGATGAAATTTCATACACGGACTATAGAAATCAAGATGGACTAGATAAAGAAGATAGGTATGTAAGTTATAAAAAAGAGAATAAATCTTATGCGTGCCCTGCTCTTTGGCAAAGATTGACTGTTAATGCTACAGGTGAAATAACAGCATGTTGCCGAGACGCCGGTAAAAGACTGACTTTGGGAAAATTAGCAAATGGAACATTATCTAGCATTTGGGAAGGTGAAAAATTAAAAAATGCAAGATATCTTCATGAAAATAAAAGAGCCAATGAAATTGAGGCGTGTAATGGCTGTGATCATATAAGAGGACATATAGTAAATAAGTAATTGTTATATCAAATACATAAAAGTATTATTATCAACGTATTTACCTCTTCGCAAATAATCTGGATCAACTAAACATCCATTTGTCCATTTCATAAGTTTTAGTTTAGGCTTTTGCTGTTTCTGAATTAAGTCTATACTTTTAAAGCTAGAGTAATCTGGAAAATTTACTATAAAATTTCCATCGTATTCTTCATAAAATGTTCCTGATGGTTTGCTAAAATAAATTGTTTTTCTTATCAACTTTTGAACTTTATTCAAATTCCAATTTACAGTTGTATTCAAAATTAGAACATAATTACTTGTAATCCATTCTTTTTTAAATTTTGAATAAATATTTTTTAAATCTTCCTCCAAAGTTTTTTTGGGCTTTACGATTGTACAATTATTCGTTTTAAGATTTATATCTGTAATTACAATTATTTTCTTTATCTTAAAGTCATTATAAAAATTTGATTGGATTAAGTTTTTAATTTTATTTTTGATATTACTTAGCTTGGTTTCTCTTCTGGCATTTATCAAAATTGAATATTCAAAATACTCTGGTTTTAAAAAAAAACATTTCTTCCATAATTTGGCAATATTTTTATTTAAGATTTCAAAAGTAGAAATTGATCTATTTGTACTCTGTAAATGTTGATGGATTCCATGTAAATGAAAAACTGCAGCTTTCGAGAGATAAGCAATTTTACCTTTTCTTTTTATTTCTTCTTTAGCCCAAACTCTATCCTCAATGTTGCTCAAATGTGGATTAAACTTATATTTTTTAATTCTATTAGTTATATATATTGAGTTTGCATTACTTATATATGGATCCTTATTATGAATAATATCCTCATCTCTAAATAGAATATTTAAATCTAAAGAATTTTGACTATTGGATCCCGGAAGAGGTATTTGTTTACCATAAGCAGCAGATATATCTGGATTTTTATCCATAAACTTTACAAAATTTTCTAACCACTCTTTATTCTCAGGTACACAATGTGAAGATACAAATACTGTATAAACACCCTCCGCCAGTAAAACCGATTTATTTAGTGAAAGCCCTGGTTTATAATTTTTTAGATGAAAAATTTTTTTCACATCAAATTCTTTTAAGATTTCAATTGTATTATCAGAACTTTGATTGTCACAAAAAATTATTTCAAAATTTTGAAATGTCTGTTTTTTTAATTCACGTAATAAAACTTTAAGCCAACTAGCCTCATTTTTACCTCTGATTACAACCGAAACTTTAACAATTTTATTTTTTTGCATCCCATCGGCCTCTATAATTATTAAATATATCTTTTTCTGATTTTTGTAATCCTAAGCCATGTGATTTATTAAAATCATCCGATAAATCAATCCATTTTTTTAATTCGCTTAATTGGTTTGGTAGTATAGCAAACTTGTTATCTCTTCCAGGTAATTTTCTGTTAATAGTAAAATGTTTTTCTATAATTTTTGCATTTTTTGAAATTGCAAAAATTGCATCTTCTATTCCTGAGTAATGACCTGAATACCCTACATTTTTAAATTTAGATTTGATATATTCAAATTTTTTAAAATTACAATTTTTTGCTAATAAGGGATAACTACTAACACAGTGCATAGGTATAAATTTTTTGTTACTTTTAAATTTAATAAGTTTTTTTAGCTCTTTTTCTTTCAAGGCCCCCATTGAGACTAACACTGTGTTAAAATTTTTTAAGGCAAATTGAATTAGTTCAAAATTATACGCTTCATGAGACGGAATTTTAATAATTTTATCGCCCGAATTTTTCAATATTTTTGCACCTCTTATAGTAAAGGCTGAAGCAAAACACTTAATACCAATTTTTTTTGAATATTTTTTTAAATAAAGATATCTCTCACTATCTAGAAAAGCCTTTTCATAAATTTTTTTTCTTCCATCGGTGTCCCAGTCTCCTTTTTTTAGAAATTTTGGGTCCCAAATTTGAAATTTAACAAAATCTGCACCATTAGATCGAGCGCTTTTAATCATTTTTTTTGCAAGACTTAAATTTCCCACAAAATTCCAACCAATTTCAGCAACTAATTGCGTCTTTTTTATAATTCTACTCATTTTATTTTATCTACGATACTTAATAACCAGGTCTGATGAATATTTTCTACAAAGTTATATTTTTTTGAATTTACCCAAAAATTTAAGTCTCCCAATTTCCTCAATTTATTATTTTTATTAAAACCAGTAAATGTTACCAGTTTTATTTTATTTATTTTACAAAGTTTAGCAGCATTAATAACATTCTTGGACTGTCCACTACTACTTATTAATATTACTAAATCTTCCTTATTGACTAAACTTTTAACACTTTCCATAATCCAGTTTTCGAAGCCATAATCATTTGCAAAGCACGTTATAAGATTGTGATCTGATAAATTTAATGCTTTTATTTTACAAATTTTAATTAAATCAGTTGCAACATGAGATGAGATTGATGAACTTCCACCATTACCAAAAATGAAAACTCTTTTTTTTTTATTTTTATAGTTCTTTAAAAGTTTTTCTAACTTTATAAAATTTGAAATCTCTATATCAGTTAAAATTTCGTTATATTTTTGAAAATAGTTTTTAAAGTATTCCATTACTTTATATTTCCACTAAGTGCTTTTTGAGTTTTATTTATACTTATTTTCTTATCTAAAAAGTATTTTTTATAAAAATTCCCATTTTTTTTTAAATTATAGGTAAAATACAAAATTCTTCTGGGAGATCTAGTATAATTTTTTCCTGATCTATGAGGACAAGTATTTTTAAATACAACCATGTCTCCAGTTTTCAAATTCAATTTTTTAAATTGAATTTTTTTTTCATAACTTTTTTTTAAATCTGGAGTGCCATTTTTTTTTGTATTGTTTATCAATTTATGAAAAGGCAAATTATCAGATTTTCCGAGTTCAATTGTACCATTTTTTGAATTACAATTATCTAAAGCTATAAGTGTATTTACAAAAAAATTATCATATTCGTACCAGCCTTTTATATTTTTTTTCCTCTTTGTGCTAAATATAAATACTCCATCATAGTGAGCAAAGAAACCTTCGCCTTGCGGGGGTTTTAAATTAAATTTATCTTTAAACATATTAAATTTCTCATTTAAATTATTAAATAAAAACTTAAGAATTTTTTTGTTAAGATTATTTATATGTTTTCCTTTATTATAAATTTTTTCAATTCTTCTGGGATAACCCAATCTATCAAAATATTTTATAGTACCTTTTGAATTAAGAGTTTCGTGAATAATTTTTTTTGAAATATCATTTTTAATAAAATCTTTTACAACAAAATAACCCTTTTTATCAAAAAGGGACAAGTAATTATTTTGATATTTCATCATTAATAAATTTTAAATAATTTTTGGTGATATTTTTATTTATAGGATCTAAATAATATTTATCAAGAAGTTGATTCTTTTTAATTAGAATGCCAGTTTTATATTCTTTGTATAGAAGATCTAAATCTTTGTAAGTTATTCTGTTATTTCTATATCTAAAAAATCTTAGGTATGGTTTCTTTAAATTTGTATCATTTTTATCAATTAAAAGTGTTGCGCAAATTTTTTTCATAGCTCTTGCATCTAAAAACATAGACGTTCCATTAGTGATGATTAAACTACTTTCATTTAATTTTTTAATCAATTGATCAATATCATAAAATGTTGATTTCATAATTTCTAAATTATTTTGTTTTAACTTAGTTAATTCTTTAAAATAATATCGATCATGTGGGTGAGGTCTCAAAATTAATTTAAATTTAACCTTTTTTTTCCTGAAATAATGATAAATTTTTTTTATTGTATCTATTTCATTTTTACTAATTCTACGTGTTGTAAGAGCATAGAATATTACTAATTTTTTTAAATTGTTTTTTTTTCTTTTTCTATATAGATTTTCTAAAAAAAAATTTCCTAAATTATAAATTTTTGATTTGTTGTAAGAATGATATTTAATTAAATCAAATTTAATTTGATTATTAGTGACAATAATTTTTTCTTTTTTATTCGCTGCCAACATACCTTTTAATGTTGGTTGATCCCATCCGTAAATTATATTGATAGATTTATATTTTAATAAATCAATAATTTTCTTTATAAAAAAAACTTCTCTAGATTGTAAGTGCATTAAAATAACAGCATCAAATTTTTTATCTACTAACAAGTCATAAAAACCAGGATGTATAAAATACTTAGAGAGAAAAAGTTTTTTAAATAAATTTAATAAAAATTTACTTTCAGAAAAAGGGAAACCATACGCTGGGTTTAAAAAATTTCCTGCCATATATTCTTTGTGGTAATCAAATTTCAAGTTCTTATTAGTTTTTTGTATAAATTGAAATCCAATCTTGTGAATTAAATTATATCTATAAGTGATTGATTCAAAATTAATGTTCTTAAACAATAAGACATCTAATAATCTGAAGAAAACATAAAATAAATATTTAATAGGGTATTTTAAAATTAAATTATAGTTTAAGTTTTTTTGATAAAAGATTAGTCTTTTTTTTTTTACCAGATGAGTAAATCTAGACTCCTCTTTAGATAATAAAAAATAAACTTCATATTTCTTCTCAAGTTTTTTTTTTAATTGCGAATAGTTAAATACTCTAAAAAACTTGTCACTTTTGAAGTGTATTAGAATTTTTTTTTTCATTTAAAAACAAAAAGTTTTTTTTTTATAATTAAATTCGCTAATATTAAATCTTCTTTAGAATGAATATCTATATAATCAAATGCATTCTCATAAGGTAATATTTCTATTTTTTTTCCAATTCTTTTTTTTGATAAAATTACCTTAGTTTTACTAACACAAACTACTCCGGTATCTTCTCTAAATAATTTGAATTTTTTTTGTCTAGGTAAGCCATATTTTTCAAAGCCATTTAGTCTTAAATATTTTCTTTTTTTCTTGTACCAAATATTTTTTTTGTAAGGTTTCGCTGTAAAAACACTATCTAATTTTTTTTTTTTGTAGAATATCTATGGCTTTTGATATTATTTTAGATGTTTTAAATGGCTCGGTTATTTGACTATAAACTATCAAGGATGGATCAAAAATTTTTTTTTTTTTTATATTTCTTACTGTGTAATACAGAGCTTCTTCCGAAGTTGAGTTATTTTTAGATAAATTTTTTGGTCTTAAAAATGGTACTTCAGCACCATATTTTTTTGAAATTTTTGCTATCTTATTACTATCTGTGCTTACAAAAATTTTATCTATTTTTTTAACTCCTTTTAAAAGTTTTATAGTATGTGCTATCAAAGGAACTCCACCAAGTTTCAAGATATTTTTATTTTTTAAACCTACTGATCCAGATCTAGCTAGAATAATTGCTGCTATTTTATTTTTCATATTATCTTTTCACATAATTTAAGAAAATTTTTGGTACTTAAATAAAATTTTCTAAAAAATTTAGTTTCTTGTGTAAAATCTTTTTTATCTTTTTTGGACCATTTAGATTGATCGTAATTATTAAAAGTAAGATCATTACTATGATTTGTAGTTGCTTTAGTTTTTTTCAAATTTAAAAAGCTTTTTTTTGAAAGTTTCTGTTTTATTTGAAATTTTTTTCTTAATGATAAATAAAATTCATAGTTTTGGTCACTTTTATTCAAATTAAAAATGTGTATTTTTTTTTTGGTTTTCTTTAGAGTTTTATATAGGGATTTCATTGTTACATTCATATACCAACCAATTTTTCCTAGTCTACCTAATCTGATCCATTTATAAAAACTCTTCCCTTTTGGAACAATTCTTCCAAAATATCTAGAAATATCATTATACTGAAATTGTTGTAATCCTAATATTTTTAAATTTTTTGAATATACAAGTTCTTCATTGTAAATATTCTTATTTAAAAAAGAATTAGCAGTAAAAACAGGATCATTAATACAAAGAATAATTTTATCAGGTTTAATTTCATTTATTATCTTTTCCAAATTAAAAATAAAATAAGGAGAACATATTATTGAAGCTGATGCTTCTTTCCAATCTTGAAGAATTCTATTTTTCAAATTAACTATTAAGGGTTTATGATCTACTCTAATTTTATTATATTCACAAAAATGATAAAAAGACTCAATTAATTTGTCTCTAGTGGTATCACCTGTAAATTCCTTTTTGTGTGATTTAAATATATTCAATAGCCACCTGCTACCACACCTACCTTGCTGAACAATTAAAATTAATTTTTTTTTTTTCTTTAATTTAGAAAATTTTTTATCAACGTTTTTATGCTGTTTTAATTGAGATCTCTCATTTAATAAATATTTTTTTAATCTAAATAATTTATCTTTTAAATACATTTCTTAATATTTCTTTCTTCGAAAGCGGTACTGGATTATTTTTAAGTCTCTTTATATTAATTTGTTTAATTATTTTTAATACCTCATTATCATTTAATTTGCTTAAAAGACTAAAATCTAATTTTGTTTTTTTTTTGATTTTTTCAAATTTGTTGTAAAAATTTTTGTAATTTTTTACGCCGAATGCTTTAAATAACTCCAAATATTTTTTTTTAACTCTTAGATTTATTTTTGATTTTTGATAACTTGTATAAAAAACTTTTTCTAAGGTCGTAGCAACAGCATGACCATGGTCTAATCCATATATTGTTGTGATTGGATATGATAATGCATGTGGTATCGTTGTTTTGGTTAAATTAATTGCTTGTCCTGATAAATTTGATGAAATTGCCATATTTTTACTGTTTGTATAATTAGGTTGAAACAAGTAATTTTCAAAGTTTTTATTAAAAATCTTAATTGATTTTTTTGCATAAATTCTGCTTTTTGCACTTGATTTTAAAGAGACAATCGACTCCATTGATTGACACAATGTGTCAAGTCCACAAGTAGCTTTGAGATGAAATGGGCATTGTTTAATAATTTTCGGAACCAAGAAAAAATTTGTTGGTATAAATACTTTATCTTCAAGAGAATATTTAATTTTTTTGTGATAAATAACACATCCTTCTGTGACTTCAGCACCTGATCCAGCTGTAATAGGAATAGAGATTAGATTAAGTTTTCTTTTTCTAAAATTAAGTTTAAAACTTTTATTTTTAAAACTAATATCACTTAAAGCTGATCCAATTTTAGCATAGTCTAAAACTGAACCGCCACCGATGGATAAAATGACATCTGGCTTAATTATATTAATAAAATTTATAATTTTTTTTAGTTCAATATACTCTGGTAATTTTTCTTTTTTAAAAAAAAAATATGAATCAAACTTATTGAAAAAATTATCAAAAAAAATTTTTGCTCCAGATAATTCGTAAGATTTTTTGCCAACTAAAGCTAAGACTTTTTTTAATTTCTTTTTTTTAATATATTTTTCTAGATTTTTAGAATCATTGATTATAAATTTATGCATTAATTATTAAATTTTCTAAGTATTTCACTAAAATTTTTAACTCTTGGTAAATCACTTGAATTTTTAGATGAACAATAAACTTGTAAAACTGAAGGTCCATCTAATTTTAAAAATTTTTTTATTGTAACCTCTACTTTTTTTTTACTATTTATTTCCATATATCTTTTGAAATTGAGAGATGTAGATAAGCTCTTAAAATCGATGTTATCAAAATTAGTTTTTTGTCCACCAACAGAACCATGTACGTTATTATTTAATAATATGTATTTAAAATTCGATTTTTTTGATCCACCTATAGTATGAAGACTCCCTAAATGCATCAAAAGCGAACCATCACCATCAAGACACAATACTGTCCTCTGAGTATTTTCTGAAATTCCATATGCTATTGAAGATGTGTGTCCCATTCCGCCAACATTATAAATTACTTTTAATTTAATATTGTTTTTTAATTGTGATCTAAATAATTCTCTGGAAGGATAGCCGGTTGAGCTAACAATCAGATTTTTTTTTGAATTCAATAAAAAAATTAATTTTTCCAAAAAATATGAAATATCAATACCATTCATATTTTTTTTATTTAGTATTTTTCTTTTTAGTTTGATAGTTTTGCTCCTGACTAAACAGCAAATTAGTTTTTTATTCTTTTTTGAGTTTTTGATAAGTTTATTCAATTTTTTTAAATCTTGAAAATTTTTTAAGGAAATATAATTAACTTTTGAAATTGAAAGAATTTTTTTAGTTATTTTTCCCGTCAATAAATGTTGAGGCTCATCCCCCTTTCCGTTGTAACCTCTATGACCAACTATAAATAGAATTGAATTTTTATAAACTTCTGTGCTTGCCACAGATAATATGGGATTTAACGCATTTCCTAAACCTGAATTCTGCAAATAAACACATGGTATTTTGCCTGTTTTAATATTATACCCAATAGCAATAGCAGCAGCAGATCCTTCATTAACTGCAATTAAATTTTTTTTTTTCTTAAAATCTATATAATTTGTAAAGTCTTTTAAAATACTATCGGGAACACCAGTAAAAAACGAAATCTTGTTATTTTCAAGTGTTCTTAATAAGTCCTCTGCGTAAATCATTATCCTACTATTTAATCAAATTAATTATTTCTTTTACTGATGACATTTTATTTCTTGAGTTATAACTTCTCTGATTTTTTAAAATTTCAAAGGCAACTTGCCTCATGGATTTATAAGATGTTCTTAACAAGTGGTTTGCATAAATTACAATTTTAAACCCTATTTTTGCAAGTTCACTCTCTTTTATATGAGGATAAGCGCTAGGCACACACACTAAAGGTTTATAGAACTTTGATTTAGAAAATTTCTTTGCAAATTTAACTAGTCTGGTTATTGATTTATCTTTACTGTGTATCAAAATTGCATCTGCACCTGCTTTAGAGTATTCATTTGCTCTTTTAATAGCATCACTTAAACTTTTACCTAGAATAAAACTTTCAATCCGAGCTATAACCATAAAATCTTCTGAAAAACTGGCTTTTTTTGCTGTAGATATTTTAGACTTAAAATTCTTTATTGTATCTTGCTTAACATCAGACTGATCTTTGAATAATGAATTTTTTTTTAGACCAACTTTATCTTCTATGATCATTGCTGATATACCCATCCTATCCAATGACCTGACAAGGTACGGTATGTGCTCTATCCTTCCGCCATTATCGGCATCAAAAATTATTGGTTTTGAGGTCACGTCAAGTATATCATTTAACATTTCTAGTCTTGAAGAGTAGTCAACTGATTGATTGTCTGGCTTACCTTTTATTGATGAGTCAGTAAGACTAGATGACCACATTCCATCAAATTCTCTTCTTTTACCTTTTTTATTTATAAATAATTGTTCAATTATCATTCCAGTCAGAGGACTATGGGACTCTAAAATTCTAACAATTTTTTTTGATGCAATTAATCTTTTTAATCGCGACCTTCTACCATCAATTAAAGATACTGTAGATGATATCTTTTTTTTTATTTCAGATGAAGATATTCCTTGAGTATATTTTGGTTCTATTAATTTACCATTCCATTGTTTTAGTGTCTGAATAACTTTTTTTCTGATATTTTTTTGAACACCTTTCCGCCAGTCAGATCCATGTACAACATAATCAGGCTTAATTTTTTTTAGATTAGCTGTATAATCTAAAGTTACCTGAGGCATAACCTGGGAGACATATCTTATATTCTTAATAACCATTTTTCTCTCTTCAAATGGTAACAATGGGAAAGGTTTGTAAGTTGCTATTGCCTCATCTGTTAATAATCCAACTACTACTTTTCCATACTTCTTTGCTGTTTTAAGAATATTAAGATGTCCTTTATGCAATATATCAGCAGCTAATCCTACATATACAATTTTATTTTCCATTTAATTGGATTTTTTTTATCATTAATTTAATTTTTTTTATATATATGTTTCTTTTAGATAGGGAGAATTATTATTTGTGAAAGAAAAAATTCCAAGTTTTCTCTTTCCATTTTTAACATACCCACCCCTATGAAGACCAGTTGTATTAAAAATATAAATATCTCCTCGTTTAGCTAATGCTTTAAACCTATTTTTTTTTCCATAGATTAAATTAACAAACCATTCGGGATAATATGAACTAATATGCGGAAAATTGTAAAGTCTTAAAAGTAGGCTATTTTTTTTTCCAGAAAAAAATGTTTTTGGAATATATTCTGTAGGTCCATTTTCGTCGTTTACGTCATTAAAATAAAAGAAAATCTTTATAACTCTGTGGAATTCTGGATCAGAATGCCACCTCTGACTTGCTTGTCTTCCATTAAATTCTTTATTTCTAAATGTAATCCAAAAATCATTCTGAAAATTAATTAAATCATCATCAAAGTAATATTCTAAAATTTCTTTAAATATCTCTATTTCTTTAATTTTATAAAAATCTTTTTCTATATTTCTAAAAATATCAGTTCCTGCTGCTCTTATTTGGTAATCAGCTTTTCTAGAATTTTTGTTAATTATATCAGTTTCATTATCAAAACTATTCTCAAAAACTTTAAAATTATTTTCTATTAAAGAAAAAAAATTAACCAATTCATCTGAACCGAGATCTTTTTTAATATCAAAAACATTTATTTTCACATATCCATTCTCATTTAAATGATCAAAAACTTTTTTAGAATATTCATTTTTAAAATTATATCTTTTATTTCGTATTTTTTGTCTAAAAAAATCTAGCCAAATCTTAGATGATTTAATTATATTTTTTTTCATAACTTTTTATCAACCCAATAATTTGATATAAATTGATTATATTTTTTAAAAAGTTTTATATTTTTGTTATTCATGAAATCAAGGTTTTTATAAGTGTATTCATTAATTGGATTATTTATTAAAAAATCAAACTCTTTTTTAATTGCATCTATATCTGTATAATCTAGCTTCAAACCTTTTACATGATATGGACCCATATGATTAATTAATATCTCATTATAACTTAATGATAAATCATCTTTTATATAATTTTTGGGCAAAATAATCGTATTGGGCATTAAATGAGCTAGTGCAACTGAATTAAATATAATGCTTTTTTTCCCCATCATTACTGGCAGTGAAAGACCACCACCACATTCTAAAAGACATATAGATGAATTATTACATCCCCAAATATAAAAAATTGAGTCATTTTTAAAATCTAAATTTGAGAAAGCTCCCATCTTATTTATTTGCTCTCTTTCCTCATACTCAAAATCACCAACACAAATTATGTTATAAAATTTTGGATTTATTAAATTAATTATTTTTAAGTAATAATTTATGTCTGGAGATCCACATTTATAATCATTCTTTTTATATCTTCTATACAAAAGAACATTTTTCTTTGTATTATCTATTTTTAGACTTAGTCTGTTTTGGATTTTATCATTCTCAACTTTATCTAATTTTAAAAAATTATTTTCTTTAAAATTTTTTGAGTTAATGGCTTCCATCATATCTTTGTTAGCTCTAGATACTTCCAAAATATATAACCTCTTACCTTCTAAAATTTTTGAATGAGAGTTTAAATGTTGATTATTTTTATAATTATCAAAAAAAATTTTTCTATTTTTTAAATCTCCTAAATAAAAATCATCAAGAGAACTTATAACATTAACACCAAATTTTTTTAAAATAACACTCGCTGTATTTATGAATTTTTTTCTTTGTTTAAAATAAAATTGATTATTAAATACTTTAAAAATAGGTTGAAAATTTAAGACTTTTAGACCAAAATAATTAAATATATTGTATTTATTAGAAGTAACCCCTATCGTAAAATCTATAATTAAGTTATCTTTAAATTTGAAATTACGATTTTTCATAATATTTAAAATTATTGAATTATGACCAAAGCCGCTTCCTACGTATTTGCGTCTTGCGATATATAAAAGGATATTATTTTTTTTTCTTATTTTGAAAAAACTTTTTAAAACAAAAAAAAGAAAATTTATTATAATGAGGTTTAAAAATAGAAGCTCTTTGATTTTTCTTAATTTCATTAATTCGGAACAAAAAAATTTACTTTTCTGTTAATCTTTGAAACTCTTTTTTTAATTTTAATTGCAAAATTATAGTTGTGAATACCAATATAAACGTTAGAGCCTAATGGGATATTTTTAATATCATAAATCTTTTTACCATAATATTTCTTATTAATTTTTAGTGGATCCTCATCCACAAAGAAAGAAACCTTATTTTTCATTTTTGCGTAATAATAGAAACTTGCTGTACCGACGCCAAAAATTCCAATTTTTTTTGATGAATCTTTATTGATTTTTTTACAAATTTTATCTGGCCAAAACAAATTTTTTAAATTTTTTCTGTTAAACGATTTTTTTTTTATTCTTTGAACACGTGACGATTTTTTTACAATTATAAAAAGTTCAATTGGATTTACATTATTTAAAGATTTTTCAATTTTATAACCTGTAAATTTAAGTAAATTTGACAAGGTTTGAAAATTAAAATGTGAACAATGATCTTGGATTGTTAGATCCGTGTGTACTTTATCAATATTTGGTAATCTTAAAATCAGACTTCCTTTATCATTTAATAAATTTCTAACTTCTTTCAAAGTTTTTACTGGATCAGTAAGATGTTCGACAACATGATTCATCGAAATAAGATCAAATTTAATTTTAATCTTAGAAACATCTCCAATAAAAAATTTTTTTACATTATTTTTTAATACATATTTTTTATTTAAATCAGTCAAGTCATGGGCATATATAGTCCAATTTTTTTTTATTCCAGAAAATGCTTCTATAAATTGTCCAACACCACAACCTATATCCAAAAAACTTCCGTGACTTTTTAAATTTAAAGTTTTATCAATTAATTTAGCTGATTGTTCATTTCTATTGACTATTTTTTTACCGCTAAGTGAAATATGTTTTCCAAGAAAAGTGTATTTTTGAGAATACAAATTTCTCATTGATTTCTTCCAATTAAGATCTATTTTTTTTTGAATATGTCCGCAATAAACACATTTTTGTAACTTAAAATTACATAATTTTTTTCCCATGGGAACAACAGATTTTAATTCTGGGAGAGGTAAATTTTTAGTTTGATTTTTACAAATAATACAATTGTACATTTTACATCTATAGCATAAAGTTTTAAAACGTCATTAATAATGCGTATAAAAAAAAAATCAAAAATAAAAAAAATACTTCTTATAGGTAAAAATGGTTTTTTTGCA
>MDTG01123541.1_pt1 | contig 24183 bp, 26 predicted proteins | sample 811421 | NCBI WGS metagenome assembly MDTG01 (sample SAMN05326645, study PRJNA326480) | marine metagenome | isolation source: seawater | place: Pacific Ocean: South East | collected 2011
TAGACTCTTGTTACATTTTTTTAAAAATAATAAAAATATAGTTACAAATTATGATTTAATAGGAAAGTATTTTATGGATCATCCATATTATACAGTTGGTCAAGTTATATATAATAACGAAAGACTTAAAAAAGTTATGAATCAATCCTTTTATGATAATTATACGAATCAACATATATTCACTGTAGATAATAATGTTATAAAAAATAAAAAAATTTTGAACTCTGCAATATTTATAAATCCGGTTATCATTAAGAATGAAAAAAATGATATAAAAAAAAATTTTAAAGAATTTTTATGTAAATTTAAAAGTTTTGATAGAATAAAAGAACTTCTTAATAAGGATTATATATGTGGGGATATAATTCAAATATCTTTAGAACAGCCTCCTAATGAAAAAAATAAAATAAAGCTAACAAATATTAATGATAAATTTGGTATTCCTAAAAGTATTTTATATTGGAAGAAGCCAATTAACTCAAAAAATTCTATTGCAGAAAGTTTAAAAATATTAGGAGAATTTTTTATAAAAAATGATCTCGGAAGAGTCGCGATGTTTAACCAAATTATCAATGAAACCAAAAAACTAAATCATCTTGGTGGATATCACCATATGGGTGGTACAAGAATAGGTTATACTGAAAAAGATGGTGTAGTAGATAAAAATTTAAAATTTTTTAACATCAAAAACCTTTATATATCAGGTAGTTCAGTATTTAGAACTTCATCATTTGTAAATCCAACACTTACTATAACTCAACTTTCTTTAAGATTGGCGGACAAAATTCTAAAAGATTTATCGTAAATTACAATTTTTTGGGTAAAATATGAAATCGTTATCCTTAAGTTTTATAGAAGATAATCCTTCAAAATTAACATTAAATTTTTTAGAAGCTAAATTTTTATTTAAATCCTCTATCTCAGAATAAATTAATAAATTATCTTCATTTAAATTTAAAATTAAATCATTAAAAAAATTTGAATTAATATGAGCCTCAATCTTAAACTCTCTTTCGTCATTTTTTAAAAGTGGGTGTTTTTGTATCAAAAAAAAATTTTGCTCTAAAATATATGATAAAAAACCATCATTAGAAAAGTTAACTGCATTTTCAATTTTACAATTTTCTTTTATATTTAATGAAATTTTCTCTAAATTTTTATATTTTATATGATAATTTTTTTTAAGCTTCTTTTTATCCAAAAAATTATAATCAGACGAAATTTCTGTTAGTTTATAATCTATATTAGCAATAAATTTTAATTTTGGAGAATTAAAAAAATTGATGCCTAGAAGTATAATTGTGAAAAAAATTCCAACTCTTAATAAAGTAATAGACTTATATCTATTTACAAAATACAAAATTGGCACTAAACCAATTATAGCTCCATTCATTAATCTGAAAATATTTGCCTTGTAAATTATCATATAAAACATCAATAAACTTATAAAAGAAATCAATATTATTATTTTTTCTTTTATTAATTTTTTTTCAAAGAAAATGTAATTTAAAATAAAAATAGAATTAAAAATAAATATTAAAAAAAAAAACCATTTTTGATTTATAAAAATTTCGGTGACTGAATTTTTTAAGAAAAGTTTTGATGAAAATAAAATTTTTTTTATTATTGCAAAATCTTGATCAGCTAAAAAAGCAGATGGTAACGTAAAATTGTATGCTATATAACTATCAATATTATGACTAAAAATTAAAATTGTATAAATAATAAAAACAAATAAAAAACCTAGCAAAAACAAAAGTGAAAAAATTAAATTTTGTTTATTTTTTTCAAAAAAAAATTTTATAGTAAAAAATAAGTTAAACAAAAAAATGATTATTAAAGCATATAAAAAACTATCGCTTGATAAATAACAAAATGAAAAACTTATTGAACTTAAAAAAAAATATAAATTCTTGTTAAACGAAAATAAATAAATTCCTAGTGTAAGAAAAAAGAATACTAAATAAGTATTCCACGGTAAAGATGTATATGGATGTATTAAAAAAAAGACAAGAAAACTAAATATAGCTAGTTTTAATGAAAAATTTTTAATTAATAAAAAAAGAAAGAAACAAGAAAGTAAAAAAAGTAAGTTGTAAAATAGAGTTAAATAAATTGTTGAATTAAAAATTTTTATGATCAATGCATTTATATAAGGAGCAAAAAGTCCATGGGAAAGAAAAAAATCTTTATAGGGTATTTTTGCATTTAAGACTTTTATAGCCTCATAATAAACATGACCATCATGCATACTATCATAATTGTGTAACTCAAAATAATAAGTTAAACCAATTGATAAAAAAGAAATTATAATTATAAACAAATATGAAAATATGTTTAAGTGTTTAGACATTAGATTAAGAAATAATTTTATTAAATGAAAAACATAACACAACTAATTAAAAATAAAATTTTATTTGCTTTAAAAAATAATAAAAATGATATCAATAAAAGTGATATAATTAAAAATTCTTTAAAGTATTATTTTCTTCTTTCAAAACTTAATAAAAAAAAGATTAACGTAGTTGAATGTGGAATTGGTGCGGGTGAAAGTTTGAGTTATATATGTAAAATAAGTAAACTTTTAGATATCGAGACTAATATATGGGCATTCGACTCTTTTGAAGGATTTCCCAAATCTACTATTGAAGATGAGGGAAAATATAAAGCGGGAAACATAAAACCACATTACAAACTATATAATATAAAATTTGTTAAAAATTATATGAAGAAATTTGATATTGAAGAACATGAGATTGAAAAAATCAATTTTGTAAAAGGTTTTTTTCCAGAAAGTTTTCAAAATTATAATTCAGATAAAATTGACTTTCTACATTTAGATGTAGATCTTTATAATTCTTATAAAAATTGTCTTGAATTTTTTTGGAAATACCTGAATAAGGGATCTCTTGTTTTATTTGATGAATATAAAAGTAAGTCAGATTTATATAAATGGCCAGGTGCTTCTAAAGCAATAGATGAATTTTTTACAAAAAAAAATTTAAATAAAGAAAATATCCAACAAGAAAAATTTTTTAATAAAAGTTTTTTTGAATTATAATTATGAAGTGTATAATCTGTAGTAATAAAAAATTTTCAATAGTTTGGTTTGACAGAATAAGAGAAGGTAAAAATTTATTTTCAAAAAAGAAAGTTAAGATATTAAAATGTAACAATTGTAATTTAGTTTTTCTTGAAAAAAAAATAACTAAATATGAAAACAATAATAAATCATTCAGAAAAAAATTTGATGGCGAAAGTACAATAAACAAATATTTAAATTTTCATAAACCACGGGAAATTAAAAAATTTAAAAGTATTTTTATGTATTTAAATTTTAAAAATAAAAGAATTATAGAATCTAATTGTGGTTACGGTGTAATAATAGATTATTTAAAAAAAATTAGCAAAGTAACAGCAGGAATTGATCATAAAATTTATAAAAATACTTTAAAAAATAGAAAACATGAGCACTTTGAAAATATAGATGAAGTTTTAAACTCAAAAAAAAATTTTGATATTATATTTTGTTTAAGTGAATTAGAACATAAAGTAAAACCAATAGATTTTTTAAAGAAAATCAAAAAAATAATGAAAAATAATCAAAGTAAATTAATAATACGAGTTCCGAACTATGATAATATTTATAAAAGTTTAATTGGAAAAAATTTTTTAAAGTATGACTTCAGATCATCACATAATTTTTACTTTTCTGAGGTCAATTTAGATTTAATGTTTAAAAAGCTTAAATTTAGAATTATTAAGAAACTTGGACATCAGGAGTACTCTATCAATCACTTGCTTACTTTTTTTAAAAAAAATAAAAGGGTCAAAGAAGAAAATTCAATCAAATTTTTTAATGACAAAAAAAACAAAGAATATATAGAAAAGATTCAAAAAAATAAATTATCAACAAGCCTAATTTATATTTTATCCAGTGCATAAAAAAATTTTAATTTTTGGAAGCGGTTCTATTGGAACTCACATGGCATTTGCTGCTAGGAAGCTAAAATTTAATGTAGATGTTACTGATATAAATTTAAATTCGCTAAAAAGAATGAAAAAAAAAATATTTCCAAAAAGATATGGCAAATGGGATAATAAAATTAATTTAGTAAATTATGAGAACATATTTTTAATTAACAAAAAATATGACTTGGTTATTATTGGCACACCTCCAAAAACTCATTTAAATTTATACAATAAAATTTGTAAAAAAATTATTTTTGATAAAATTTTAATTGAAAAACCATTATGTGTTCACAACCAAAAGTATAATATAAATTACAAAAAGTTTACATTTTGTGGATATAACCATTCTGTAAGTCAATCATTTGATTATTTTTTAAAAAATATAAATAAAAATAATATTAATTTTATTGACGTTAATTGGAGAGAAGGATTTTCTGGAATATTAAATGCTCATTTTTGGATGAAAAACGAATTTGATAGCTACTTGGGGAATCTTAATGAAGGAGGAGGAGCATTACATGAACATTCACATGGTCTTCACTTGTCTTTAATTTTAATGAAATATTTAAAAAAACAAAAAATTAGTAAAAAAAATTTCTTTCAGGTAAAAAATAAAATTAAACAAAAAAATTATGACAAAGTTACTCAAATATTTTTTAAAAATAAAAATTTTGTTCTTAATTATACAACCGATTTAATAACGGAACCTGCAAACAAATCAATTTTGATTTCAGGAAAAAATTTTAAAGCAAGATGGATTTGTGGATTTAAGAAAGATTTTGATTTAGTTGAAATAAATAATAATAGTAAAATTAAAAAAAAATTATTTAAAAAATCTAGATCTTCAGAATTCGAAAATGAACTGAAACATATATTTAGTATAGATTCATTAAAAAAATATAATAATTCTTATTTATCAATAAAGTATGCTAAAGAAGTGATGCAAATTATAAAAAAAATTACAAATGAAAAATTTTAACTTATTTAAAGATTTAATAATACTTGATATCGCAAATAATCATTTTGGCGATACAAAACACTGCAAGAACATAATTGACCAATATTCTAAAACTATAAAAAAGAATAAACTTAAGTGTGCTTTTAAATTCCAATTTAGAGATTTGGACTCATTTATTCATAAAAAAGAGAGAATATTAAAAAATAACTCATATACAAATCGTTTTCTGTCCACAAGGCTAGAATTTGAGAAATTTAATTTACTAAGAAAATATATTAAAAGTAAAAATCATTTAGCAGCATGCACTCCCTTTGATGAAAAATCTGTAGATTATATTGAGAAATATAAATTTGATTATTTAAAAATTGCAAGTGCTTCTGCCCAAGAATGGCCTTTACTTGAAAGAGTTTGTAAAAACAAAATACCTAAAATTATTTCAACTGGTGGTCTATCCTTAAAAGAAATTGATAAAATCGTAAGTTTTTTTATGCATAAAAACCAAAATTTTTGTTTAATGCATTGTGTTGCTATTTATCCATCAAATTCTGATGAACTTAATTTGCAGATTATAGTTGAATTAAAAAAAAGATATCCAAATATCCAAATTGGATGGTCTACACATGAAGCTCCTGATGATTTTGAACCTGTCAAAATAGCATATTCATTAGGTGCGAGAATATTTGAAAAACATATTGGAATAAATACAAAAAAATATAGACTAAATAATTATTCTCTAACACCAAAACTTTTTGATAATTGGAACAGCAATTTACAAAAAACAAAAAAAATAATAGGTGCATCAGAGTACTTGTTAAAAAGAAAAAAAGAACTTTCTACATTAAATAAATTAGAACGAGGTGTATATGCAAAAGATAATATTGTTAAAAATGGTAAGTTGAACAGGAAAAACACTTACTTTGCATTTCCAAGATTAAAAAATCAACTTTCAGCCTCTTTATTTACGAACCAAATTTTAATAACAAAAAATTTGGCAAAAGACGAACCTGTAAAGCTTGATAAAATATTAATACCAAAAAAAGATAATGAAACATACTTGAAACATCATCTTCACGAAGTTAGAGCAATATTAAACTACAGCAAAATTAATCTAGGTAATACTTTAGATCTAGAAGTTTCACATCACTATGGTTTAAATAAATTACCAAAATTTGGTTGTGTGCTTATTAATTGTATTAATAGAAAATATTGTAAAAAGATTCTAGTTCTAACAAAAAAACAACGGCATCCATTACATTTTCACAAAAGAAAAGAGGAAACATTTCACATATTATATGGGACTTTATATTCAAAAATTAATGGAAAATTAAATATTTTGGAAGCCGGCGATAAAATCTTAGTTAAACCAAAAGCAAAACATGAGTTTTGGGCAGGTAATAAAGGTTGCATATTTGAAGAGGTATCAACTACTAGTTATAAAAATGACAGCTTTTATTTGGCAAAAGAAATTAAAAATAAAACGAGATCCGAAAGAAAAACCAATATTAAATATAAACTCGTTTACAAAGAAAACTAAATGGTATCTTCTTTAGATAATATCCAAGTACATTCTTTGTCCTTTAAATAAATAATTTGGTTTTTTTCTGAAGCATGCAAATTTTTTCTAAATAAAAATATACTTAGATATAATAATGTGCTTTTTAAAAATAATCTCTTGCTGAACATAGAATTTTATTTTAATTCATAAATATGAATATTTTAAAAAAAATTATTAATCAACCAAAAAAGGTAAGGCCTAAAAAGATGTTTCTATATGACAGATTGCATGAAATATTAGGAACATTACCTCGTGTAAACAGATGCTTAGATATTGGCTCTGGAAGAGGAGATCTTTATACAAAAATAAATTCTAAAGAATATATCGGCATAGATATAGATAAAGAAGTGCTAAATGATGCAAAAAAAAAATTTCCTGAGGTTGATTTTAGATTTAAAAATTTTAAAAACATTGATGTTAATGATTATAAATCTGATCTAATAATATGCATACAAGTTATTGGTTTTAACAGTAATTTTGATGATACATTTAAAAATAATTTAGAAAATTTTTTTCACAAATTATTTAAAACTTTAAATAATCAAGGATTATTATTAATTTCAATAAATGATGAAATGTATAAAGAGGTATATAATAAAGAATATTTCAAAGTGTTTAAAGAATTAAAATCTATTTCATACTCAAGTATAAATTTAAGAATGCCATACATTTTTGCTTTTTCAATTAAAAAGGTTATGGAAATATTTCCTAATCTTTTATTTTTTAAATTAAATCACATTAAATTGCTTAAAAAAAATTAATTATTATTTAAGTAATTTTTCACATATGTAGAAGCCCTTTTGTCCCATGTAAATTTTTTAGATGTTAACTTGGCTCCATTAATAATTTTTTTTTGTAGCTCTTTACTTTTTAAAATAAAATTCAGTTTTTTATTCCATTCGTAGAAACTATGTTTTGAGACTATAATAGAATTTTCATTATTTTTTAAAACTTCACAAATACCAGATAATTTCGAAGATAGAATAATTTTGCCGCCAGCCAAATAATCAAACATTTTTAAAGGAGAGCAATATTCAGCTGTATTTATACCTTTAGCATTAATTGATGTATATTTAGAATAAGGCATTAATAAAATATCTGATTTAGAAATAATTGTTGGGACCAAATTATATTCTACGAATTTATGAATTTTAAGATTTTTTAATTTTTTAAACTTAATTTTCTCATTTCTCAGACCAAATAAATTAAATTCTAGATTTTTATTGTTTTTAGCTAAATTCAATATGAGCTCAATCCCTCTACCATTATAAAAACTTCCTATGTATGTAATTTTTTTTTTTTTGATGTGTTTTCTTTTTTTGAACGATAATTACTTAAATCTACAGCGTCGTGTAACACAAGTGTCTTTTTTGATGGCAAACATTTAAATTTATTTCTTAATTTTTTTGAAATAAATATAACCTTAATAATTTTATTAGAATTTATAAAATTAAAATGTATTAAAAACAACTTTGAAATCCCAGTAAGTTCATGATGTATTTCTAAAAAATGCTTTATTTTAAATATTGTCAAAAAAAAACTTGATAGAAAACTTCTAGATATAATCATTTTATTTTCAGAAATATTTTTTAAATATAATGAGGTTTTTAATCCAAATATTAATCTAGAAAAAAAATTTAATTTTTTTAATTTACTAAAAAAATAAAATATTTTGAATTTGCTGCTTGAGGTTAACAAGAATTTTTTTTTTATATTTGAATATAAATTCTTACTACCCCAGGGCGTTATTAAAGTTGTTGCATTATGTTTACTTAGGCTATTACACATTTTACATGTATGAATAAGATATGCAGAATTGCCAAAAATATTTGCCTCTGAAATATAAAATATTTTATATGTCATTTTAGTTTTCAAATACGTCAATAATAGGCAATTTATGGAATGACCTTTCTTTTATAAAATCATTGTGCTTAACTAATACAATTACACAACTTGAATTATTTAATTTATCAATTTTTTTATAATTTAATTTCTTAAAAACATTATCTTTAATAATAGGATCTTTTACAAAAATATTCTTATTTATTTTATTAAAATGATTAATTATCTTTATTGATAACGAATTTCTTATATCTGGAACATTTTTTTTATAGGTAATACCATAAAAAATTATTTTATCTTTTTTATAATTTACTAATTTTTTTTTTAATTCTTCTTTCAAAAATCTAATGAAATATTTGCTCATGCTGTTATTTGTTTTTCTTCCTGCCAAAACTATATTTAATTTAATTTTATTCTGCTTAGCAAAAAACGCTAAGTAATATGGATCAACAGGCAAACAATGACCTCCGACTAAACCATAGTTATATTTCTGAAAATTCCATTTCGTAGAAGCTAATGAGACAACCTCTTTGTAATTTAAATTTGATTTTCTACACATTTTAAATATTTCATTAAACAACCCTATATTTAAATCTCTCTGAATATTTTCAATAACTTTGGCAGCTTCTGCTTCCTTTATATTTTTTGTTAATATTATTGAGGAGCTAACCGATCTATAAACTTTTTTAACTTTATATAACGCATCTTTATTATCAGTATTTATTGCTACAATTTTTTTTATTTTTTCAACTGTATGCTTTTTATCACCTGGATTTATTCTTTCTGGACTATAACCAATGTAAAAATCTCTATTATTTTTAAGTTTTGTTTTTTTTTCAATTAATTTTATACAAATATCCTCCGTAACACCTGGATACACGGTAGATTCCAAAAAAATTATATCTCCTTTATCAATTACTTTCGCAATAGCCTCAATTGCATAAACTAAAGGTTTAAGGTCTGGAATATTATTTTTTTTGATAGGTGTTGGTACACATAGAATATAGAAATTAGAATTTTTTAAATTATTAATGTTTGATGTTATTTTAGATTTTGAGTTAAAAAGAATTTCGCTCTTTTTAAACTCATTATTAATATCAAAACCAGAATTAAGTTGATTTACTCGACCTCTTGATAAATCGTATCCTATGGCATTAAATTTTTTAATAAGTCGGACATAAATTGGCAAACCCACATACCCCAAACCCACAATTGATGGTATAATTTTTTGCGATGGTGCTTTAATCATTGATAAAAAATTATTACTATATTAATTGAATTTAAAATATAACATTTATTAATCTATTCTAATGTTAAATAAACTAAAAAATATAATAGGGAATTGGGAGAAAAAACAACTTTATATACTTTTTTTTATAACTGTTTTTTCTACATTAATTGAAGTATTAAATATAGGACTTATAATACCACTTTTAACTTCTATAATAAAATTTTCAAGCATAAGCTCAAATGAATTAATAATAAATCTTTTTAATTTTCTAGATATTGATTTAACAAAAGTAAATTTTATTTATTTGATAATTTCACTGCTTTTTTTATTTTCTATAATTAAATTTATTTTTCAATTTATAATTTTAAATAAACAACTTAAGATAAGAAACCATTTTTTCACATACTTTGCAAACAATCTTTTAAATTTTTACATGAGTCAAGATTGGGATTATCATTTAAAAAATGGATCATCCAAATTAATTAGAAATGTAAATTTTGAATCAGCAATGATTGTAAATCAAATATTTTTACCTTTGATTTCAATAATTACTGAACTTCTATTATTAATTACTATTTTTTTATTATTGATAATTTATAATTTAAAAATTACTTTAATAATTTTTTTATCTGTTCTTATAATTTTTTTATTAATTCACTATTTATCAAAATCTACTTTAGATAAACTTAGTAAAGAAAGATTATTTTTCTCAAAAGAAAACTTTAAATTTTTACATGAGTTATTTAATATAACTAGAGAAATTATATTGTATAAAGTTAAAAATTTTTTCATAAGAAAGCATATTAAGAGCTTTGATAATTATTTGACTGTAGATAGAAAAATTAACTTATTTAAGAATTCTCCAAAAATAATTTTTGAATTAATGTTTGTTTTATTACTTTGTTGTTTTCTTATTATTTCGGTAAATTTTTCTGATAAAGACTTAAATGAAATTATTATTATTTTAGGTCTATATTTGGCTGCGGCTATAAAATTAATACCATCTGCAGTAAAAATTAATTCATCTTTCCAGCTAATAAATGTGGGTAAAGACATTTTAAATGATTTATACGAGAGTTTAAATATAGAAAAAAAACTGAAAAAAGAAAAAAGTATTAAACTTAATACATTTGTTAATCAAATTGAGTTAAACAATATTTCTTTTAAATATCCAGAAAATGAAAAAAATATTTTAAAAAATATTAATTTAACTATAAGAAAGAATTCTATAACTTGTATTCTTGGTGAGAGTGGGGCTGGTAAAAGTACATTGTTAGATATTATTTGTAGTTTATCAAAACATTCTGATGGTGAAATTTACATTGATAATAAACCTGTAAATTCTAAATCACACGATTGGAAAAATTTAATAGGTTATGTGGGTCAAAATGTAAATTTAATAGATGATACTCTTGTTAAAAATATTATTTTAGATTCAGATTACAACCAACAAAATATTGAAATTGCTAAAAATTTAATTTTAAAATGTAAATTAGAAGGTCTGGAAAAATCTTTAACTAAAAGAGAAAATAATCAAATCGGTGAAGATGCTAGAAATATTTCAGGTGGAGAAAAACAAAGAATAAATATAGCAAGAGCATTATTTAAAAAGCCAGAAATTATTGTACTGGATGAAGCAACAAATGCCCTTGATGAATTAACAGAGAAAGAAATATTTAATTTAATAAAAGATTTAAGTAAAACAAAAGCTATTATAATAGTTACTCACAAATTAGAATTAAAAAAATTTTCTGATCATGTATATCAGCTTCAAAATGGAACTTTGGTTAAGATTTCTTAAGAATTTTGTCAGCTAATTTAAGATCTTTTTGGTTGTCAATATTAATAATTTTTTTTTGAATAACTAATGGAATACATTTTTTTCCAAATAAATTTTGGTAGTTAAAAATAGTATTTCTATTAACTGTATAACAAACGCCATTTCTTATATACACTTCATTTAATTGTTGCCTAGCTATTATTTTTAAACTTTTTTTAAAAAATGGCTTTAAAAAATTTTTTTTTGTAATTTGTAATACTTTTAAAGGATGATATTTTGTATTTATTTTTGAGCATGTCCAAACTGAATCTGCATTATTATCAATCAATAAATCTAATGAATTTTTTATATATTTCTTTGTCCTTAGTGGTGAAGTTGGTTGTATCAACAAAATAATATCAAATTTTTTTTTTTATATTTCTCAGCTTTGAGTAAAGCGTGTTTTACAACAGCATGATCTGATACTATATCACCAGAAAGTTTTTTAGGTCTTTTAAAGAAATATTCTAAATTATACTTCTTTGCTTCATCAGCAATTTTTTTATTATCTGTCGATATAATTGAGAAATCAATATACTTAATTTTACTCAAAAGCTCTCCAACAATTCTAATCAATGATTTTTTATTAATTCTTTTTAAATTTTTTAGTTTTATACCTTTGCTACCACCCCTTGCAGGTACAATAGCTAATATTTTTTTATTTCTATACAAAACAATCCTAATTTATTTATTGTAAAAAGTTATAATCTATAATTAGTTTAAGCATTTTAAAAATATTTGTAAATTTAAAATTAATTTAAAAAAAAATTATTTTTTTATAATTTATAAACTTAACAAGCATGAATAATCGTCTATTTGTTTAATTCTAATTTCTTTATTTAAATTTACTTTATTTATTAAAAAAATTTTTTTCTTTTTAACATCTTCAATATCTAATTTTGGAAATTTAGCATCTTGATCATTATTCGAATTTTTAATAAATTTTCTCAACAAACTTTTAAAATTAAAAAAAATGCTTTTAACATAAAGCTGCCTATCGAATGAAATTTCTAAGTTTTTATTTAATTTAGCGTATTTTAATAAATTGTTCCAAATTTCAATAATTTCAAAACAGGATTTTTTATTTTCTGAAAAATTGAGTCTTTTTTTAACTTTATTAAAATTTCTATTCCTAAAAAATTTAAGTTTTTCTTTTTCCTTCAAACAAAAAGATAATTTTTTATCTACGTCAGAAATAGTCTTGCAATAAAAACCTAAAGAACTAGGGAAGTATTTGTCAAATTTTTCATTAAATGCTGGTTGAAAACTGATTATATTTTTTCCTATTAAAGAAGCCTCTATTGCAGAGAAGCAACCACTTTGAATTAAAACTTTTGAGTCATTTATCCAATCCACCAAAGACCCTTCTCTAACAATTTGTAAATTTTTTATGTCTCCAAAAAGAATTTTCCATCCCTTAATTGACTCTATTGGATGTGGCCGAAAAATAAAATTTTCTTTTTTGTAATTATTAGTTAAGTGTCTAACTAATTTAATCATTTTATAAATTTTAAAAATAGTATGAGAAAATTCACCATACAATCTCTCTTCTTCATTGCTCCCATTAAATTCTTTAAAATAAGCTTTTCTTTCGATATCAATTCTGTCCCAAAATCTTTTTCTTTCAAGAACAGTTCCAAAATTTGAGGATATTAAAATAAATTTTTTTTTATTTTTTTTTTTTTTGAGTAAAAAAGGTTTATAAAAATCAAATCTTGGACTACCAGTATTTACTATTTTAGATTTAAATTTTGGATATTTTTTAAGTAAATAATTGGTATCATATTTTCCAAAAGTAAATATTTTATCAACAATTGATAATGTTTTTTGAGAATATCTCTTTTCCATAAAGTCGTCAGGAGTTTTACCCTCTAGTCCAATTTCCTCATCCTGAGATGTAATAATTAAACCATTTTTTTTTGCATTTTTGAATATTTTAATTATCTCTTTACTTGCTGTAATATCTTTATTGTGAAAAATTCCAAAAGGAATATTTTTTTTTTGAACTAATTTGTTAACGTTCCCAAGAAGAACTTTGGTATCTTTTTTTACCGCTAACAATGACAATAAAAGTTTTGAATCAAACTCTCTTGCGTAATTTTCTACATGGATATATATGTACATTAAGATCCTTGATTAATATAAATATATATAAAAATTGTCAAATTTGTTAAGTAATTTAAATTTTTCTAACATTATAAAAGCCCTAAGATTGATTATTTATTTTTTTTTTAGAAAAAATTCTAAATATCCATCTTATTTACTCAAATTTGAAAAAAAAATAGCTCAAAAATTTAATTATAAATATGCTCTGTCATTTTCAAATGGAACAAGTGCGGCTGAGAGTATTTTTAGATCTTTAGATATTACTGATCAGAATATAATTGTTCCAAAAATATACTTTCCTTCAATAATTTGTTCAATCTTAAGAAACAGAGGTAATATTATTTATATTGATGTTGATTATGATTTCCAAGTAATAACTGATGAAAATAGAGATATTATAAAAAATAATAATTTTTTATTAATTACTAATGCATATGGTTTTACCCAAAATGAATATACTTTAAAAAAAATTAAAGAAATAAATCCTAATATAAAATTAATTGAGGACAGTAGTCATTCTGCAGGAGCGAAGAATATAAATCAAGTTACAGACCAATTTGATGCTGAATCATTTATGAGTATGCAAGGAGAAAAGGCGATATCAGCTGGTGAAGGTGGAGTCGCTTTTACAAATTCTTTTGAAACATATAAAAAAATGATTATGAATTCTCATATCAACAGGGCTGAAACACAATTTGATCAAACTACAAATGAACTATCAAAAATTGGTTTTGGTTTAAAATCAAGAATGCATCCATTTGGTGTTTTAACTGCAGAATATGACTTAGATAATCTTGAAACAAGAAACATGAAAATAAGAAATAATATTAAAATAATTTATGAAACAATTAACAATAATAAAATTTACCTACCCAAAATAAATTCCCTCAAAAGTTTAGGTGGTTTTCATTATGGGATACCTTTTTTTATAGAAAAAAAATTTTTAAATGATTATCTAATAGATAAATTTAAAATAAAAAAATATAATTGGCCAGCCTTAGAAAATTTAAAATATTTTAATAAAAGTTCTGATTTTTTAGAATTAAAAAATTTTTATCAAATTAATAAAAATTTTTATACTTACAATGATATGAGAGAAAAATTATATTTCTTTGATCTTAACTTCATAAAAAAAATTAATAAATACAAACTTAAAAAAATTATTAAAGAATTTAATAATGCAATATAATTTAAAGAAAAGTAAAAAAGAAATATTAAAATTTTTAAATCAAAATTATGACTTTGTTATTATTGGCTCAGGTCCTGCTGGATGTGTATTGGCAAATGAATTAAGTAAAAAAAGTAAAAAAGTGCTTGTTATTGAAGAAGGGGATATATTTAATCCAAAAAAAATCAAAAGAAGAAGTGTAATTTCTAAAAAATTAAAAATTAAAAGAGAGTCTATGGTTGTTGCGCTTGGTGGTGCATCTAATACGTGGGGAAGTGGATCAAGTTATTTTGAGGAATTTGAAATGAAAAACATCATTCATTCAAAACATTTATGGCCTGTTAATTACAATAATTTGATAAAATTATATTCCGAGATAAAAAAAAAATATAATATTAATTTTCCACAGAATAAAAAAAGCAAGATATACAAAGATTTTTATGAAAGAAGCTTTTTTGCCAACACAACTCCAGTTAATTTTTCAAATTTTCTAGATAAAAAAAAAATAGATATTTTGCTTAATGCAAAAGTAAAATACATAAATGAAAAGAATAATATTTCCAAATGTGAAATATTTTTTGGTAAAAAAAATTATCAAATTCAAGGAAAAAAAATAATTCTTTGTTGCGGATGTTTAGAAAATATTAAATTATTAAGTAGATCATATGAAGAAAGAAAAATAAAAAATATAAATTTTAAAATTCTTGGAAGATTCTTTATGAATCATCCCAAAATAAATTTAGGACAAATTAACTTTCCTAAAAAAAAAATTAATTTTGATAAATATATATTTTATCCAAATTCAAGTAATTATTTTGGTTTGAGTTTGAATCCTAAATTTAGAAAAAGTGCTAATGCTCTAAATTCTTTTATAAGATTTGTACCAAAAACAAAAAAATTAAATGGAAATCGATATTTAAAAATTTACAATAAAATATACGAAAAATTTAATTTTAATAAAAAAAATAAATTTATTATTAAATTTTTTTCAGAAATGGAGCCTGTTTACTCTAATAAAGTTAAGTATGATAAAAAAAAAAAAATCAATTGATTGTAGATTATAAATTTTCAAAATCTGATATAAAAACAGCAATAATATTAATAGACAAAATTTTAAAACATTTTAGTTCTGATTATAAAAAAGAAAAAAAAATAAAAATTAATCAAAATTTTTTAATAAAAAAATCATTAGATGCTTCTCATCATATTGGAGGAACAATATATCATCCAAATAAATCAAAAGCTTTTGTGGATAAAAATTTAAAAATAATTGGATTGAAAAATTTTTACATTTCTAGCTCATCTATTTTCCCTACATCAGGGAGTGCAAATCCTACTGCAACAATATTAGCTTTATCCTTACGATTGTCTAAATTTTTAAAAAATCAAAAATAATTTTTAATTAATTTTTTTAATTCTATAATTGATAATTTTTGAGTATTATCAAAACTATTATACGAAAAGTATCTTTTCAATTTTTTAGCTTTATAAATTTTTAAATATTTTGAAAAATTATTTATTTTTGAAGGAAGAATAATATATAAATCTTTTGTTTCTATTGTATTGTAAGAGTCACTTAATGTTATCATTTCTTCATGTAGTTTTTCTCCAGGACGTATGCCAATATAATTAATTTTTGGTTTTTTTGAAATTGCAAATACTACGTCTAAAATATTGTAACTTTTTAACTTGGGTACAAAAATTTCCTGACCTAAAGAATTCTTTAAAGCTGATAAAACAAGTTCAACACCTTCATCTAAAGTAATATTAAATCTTGTCATTCTTTTATCTGTAATATTAAATAAATTCTTCTTTTTTGAGTTTAGAAAAATTGGTATCACAGATCCTCTTGACATCATCACATTTCCATATCTAACAACTGAAAATTTAATATTTTTTTTTCCAACAATGTTATTTGCTGCCACAAATAACTTATCTGAACAAAGTTTTGTAGCACCATATAAATTAATTGGTGCAGCCGCTTTATCAGTTGACAGAGCAATGACTTTCTTAACCTTTGATGATAAGCATACTTCAATTAAATTATTTGCTCCAATAATATTTGTTTTAATAAATTCTAATGGATTGTATTCAGCGGTCGGAACTTGTTTTAAAGCAGCAGCATGAATTACATAATCAACATCCTCTAATGCAATTTTTAACCTATCTTTATCCCTAATATCTCCCAAAAAATATCTTATATTTGGGTACTTTTTGATAGGATAGATAAGTGACAATTCATGTTGTTTTAATTCATCTCTAGAAAAAATTATTAACTTCCTGATTTTGGGGAATTTTTTTAAAACTATTCTAATAAATGCTTTACCAAAACTCCCGGTTCCACCTGTTATTAAAATGGATTTATTATTTAGCATATTTTTTTAATATTTGTTTTATACTATTGATAACAAACAATTGTTCTTTTTTTTTTAATGAATAATATATTGGTAAAGAAACTTCTTGGCTATAAAATTTTTCAGAAACTGGAAAATTCTTATCTTTAAATTTAAACTTTTTGAGGAAACCCTGTTTATAAACAGGTATATAATGAACTTGCAAGTATATTTTTTTTTTTACTAAAATCTCAAAGAATTTTTTCTTATTCAACTTTAATTTTGTAAAATCTACTAGCAAGGGATAAAGGTGATAAGAATGATAATGTGATTTATTTTTTTTTGGAATTTTTAAATAATTTATAGACGAAAATTCTTTGTCATAAATTTTAGATATTTTTTGTCTTTTTTTTACGAACATATCTAATTTTTTTAATTGAGAAATACCTAAAGCACTTTGAATATCAGTTAATCTATAGTTATAACCAATTTCATTTACAAAATATTTCCAATTACCATATTTTTTTATTGTTCTATTGTCTTTGATCATTGAGTGGCTTCGCATTAATCTAATTTTATCTGATAAATTTTTATAATTTGTTAAAATTGCTCCACCCTCACCTGTGGTAAAATTTTTTGCCGGATGATAGCTCTGTGTTACCAGATGGGCATAGGATGCTGCATACCCTTTATTTCCATTGATTTTTGAACCTAATGCATGACAATTATCATTTATCAAATAAAAATTATATTTTTTAGACAAATAACTTAAATCTTTCCATTCACATGGATTACCAGCATAATCAACCGCTATTACTGCTGAAATATTTTTATCTCTTTTAAGTTTTTTTTCTAATTTGTTAAGATCTATATTGTAATTTTCTTTATTAATATCCACAAAGTCAGGCAAGTGATTATTCATTAAGATAGAGCTAACTGTAGAAATAAATGTGATAGGTGATGTCACTATCTTCGATTTTTTTTTCAAATTAAGGGATTTGATTGCTAAATGAAGTGCTGCAGTACCATTTGATACAGCAACACAATACTTACTTTTAAAATAATTACTTAAATTTTTCTCAAATTTATTTACAAATCTACCTTGTGTTAAATTATTATGTTTAACAATGTTTTCAATTGATAACATATCGTTTTTATCTAAATGATGCTTTGCGTAGAAAATATTCATAATAAACTATTTAGTATATTTTGTGGATTTTTTAAGTAAGAAATTTTTTTTAATAAAAAAAAATTTTTTACAAAAAAATTATAATCTTTTAAATAATCTAGTGTTATCCTTAATTTTGAATAATCTTTGCTGTACATTGTATAATTTTTAACTAATTTTAAATTTTTTTGATATATCCATTTGGTAACATGTTCTAAATGATCTGCTTTTTTTGCATTTTTATGAATATTATCTAGTGTTTCTGCACTAAAAATTTCACAGTCAAATCCATGAGGTATTCTTCTTGGTTTATTATTTGTTAAAAAATTAAGTTTATTTTTTTTATAAAAAATCATCATCTTTTCAACCATATATATATTTATAAATGGACAATCAGGAGTTATTCTAACGATATTTTCAGACTTAAATTTTTTTGAACAATTATAAAATCTTGCTAAAACATTATTTTCATTTATTCCTTGCTCATTCACAAATAAGTCAACATTATTTTTTCTTGCAATTTTTTCAAATTTTTTTAAATCATCGTTAAAAGATATTGCTAAAATAATTTTATTTGCTTGTTTGATTTTTTTTAAATTTAAAATTAAAATTTCTAAAATAGTACTTCCGCCTATTTTATAAAAAATTTTATTTGGTAGTCTTTTTGATTTAGTTCTACATTGCAGAATTATATCGAATTTCATTAGTTATTTAATGTCTATTTTTTTAATTGATGCACCATACTTAATTTTTCTTTTACTAGTTTTTCCAATCAATTTTTCAAAATAAATTGGGCTTAAACCAATATTTGGCCTTAGAGACCTTACATTTTTATTTGTAAATTTTTCACCTTTATCAATATCTTTTATTGCAAATACTGACCTTCTATAAATTAGATTTTTTAATTCATTTTTTTTTCTAATAAAATTATTTTGACCAATAATTTTATTTGATAGCATTAAATCATCCTTATATTTTTTTAATTCAGATCCTTTCAGAGAAAATTCTATATCTAACCCATCTTTTTGATTTTCAAGTGCTATGTGTTTCTCGAAAACATCAGCTCCCATTGCAGATGCCAAAAAAGCTACTCTGTTATCTTTAGTGTGATCAGATAGTCCTACACGACACTGAAATTTTTTTTTTAAAATATCAATATTTTTTAAATTAAAATCATCATATTGCGCTGGATACGAGCTTATGCAATAAAGTAAAGTAATGTCTTTTGCTCCAAATTTTTTTGCTGTATCAAAAGCCATTTTAATCTCATTTATTTGAGACATCCCTGTTGAAATTATTATTGGTTTTTTTGTCTTTGCTACATGTTTTATTAAATTTAAGTCAGTTATTTCAAATGAAGCAATTTTGTAGATTGGACATTTTAAACTTTCTAACAATTTCAAGGAATCAAGATCAAAAGGTGTGCTAAAACAAATTATTTTATTTTTTTTTGCAAATTTAAATAATTCTTTATGCCAGGTATAAGGTGTTTTTGCTTTTTTATATAATTCCCAATAAGAGAAACCTTTCCATAATCCACTAGTTATAGTAAATTTTTTTTTTTTAGAATTAATTGTCATTCCTGACTCTGTAAATGTTTGAAGTTTTACTGCATCAGCACCATTTTTTTTTGCTGATTTAATTAATTTTTTTGCTATTGCAATGCTGCCGCAATGGTTTGCTGAAATTTCTGCTACTATGAAAGGTTTATGATTAATCATGAATTTGTATTAAACAAAATATAATATATATATAAAAATTAATATGGAAAATTATCAAAAACTAAAAAAATGAGCGTAAAATTTTGTAGAAAATGTATTTTACCCTCTACCAAACCTGATCTAGAGTTTTCAAGTGATTATATTTGTCAAGGATGCAAGGCATTTGAGAAAAGACAAAAAATTGATTGGGATAAAAGATCAATAGAGTTCAAAAAAATATTGAATAATTTTAAGAGTAAAAATAATAATTATGACTGCATAATTCCAGTTAGCGGAGGTAAGGATAGCACATTTCAAGTAATTAAAATGTTAGAACATAACATGAATCCTCTATGTGTCACAGCAATGACCGACAAACTTACAGATATTGGAAGATATAACTTAGATAATATAAAAAAATTAGGTGTTGATCATATCGAAGTATCTACAGACCCAGTTCTGAGAAGAAAAATTAATAAATTTACATTAAAATCTGTTGGAGACATTTCTTGGGCAGAGCATATTACAATCTTTACTATTCCTGTAAGAATAGCATGTAAATTTGATATTCCATTAATAATTTGGGGAGAAAATTCACAAAATGAAAACGGTGGACCTGAAAAAAATGAAAATGCAATTAAACTTGATAGAAGATGGCTTGAAGAATTTGGTGGATTGTTAGGCTTACGGACTACTGATTTGAATACAATACTTAATATACCCTTAAATAAATTAATTCAATATACTTACCCAAATGAGGAGGAAATAAATAATAAAAATATAACAGGAATATTCTTAGGATATTTTTTTCCTTGGGATGGTTATGAAAATTTTAAAATTGCTAAAGCTTCAGGTTTTAAAACTTATGAAAAAGAATTAGAAGGATCAATTGTTAATTATGAAAATTTAGATAATGCCCAGATGAGAGTTCATGATTACTTTAAATTTTTAAAATTTGGTTACGATAGAGTAACAGATTGGTGCTGTTGGCATATTAGACGAGGCAGGATGACAAGAGATGAGGCTATCAAAATTAATATTAATAATTCAGGAAAATATCCAAGAAACTATATGGGTTTCACCCTAAATGAAATTCTTAGTGAGATTGATTGCACAGAAGAAGAATTTAACGAGATTTGTGATAATTTTACCAATAAAGAATTATTTAAAATTAATAATGAGGGAAAACTGATTAAATCAGAAGATGGAAGTTTAATCCCTAACTTTAAAATATTTTAATGACAAAAAAAATCCTAGTTTTGGATTACAAAACAGGAAATGTAGACTCTGTTGTTAAGGCCATTAAAATACTTGGTTATGATCCTTTGTTTTCATCTGAAAAAAATAAAATTGATGAATGTTCAAAAATTATATTACCTGGACAAGGATCGTATTCTCATGCAATGCAAGAGTTAAAAAAATTAGATTTATTAAATGATTTACAATACAAAATTAAACGAAACAATATTCCTGTTCTTGGCATTTGTTTGGGAATGCAAATTCTGAGCTCAAGCGGAAGCGAAGGAACTGAGCAAGTTGGTTTAGATTTTATTCCTGGAAGAGTAAAAATTTTAGAAAAAAAACCTAATAAATTACCTCACCTTGGATGGAATTCAGTAAATTTTGAAACAGAAGATAAATTATTAAAAGATATAGAAAATAATAAAGATTTTTATTTTATTCATAGTTACTATTTTGAGTGTGAAGATAAAAAAAATATTATTGGTAGGACAAATTACAATCAAATATTTCCATCGATTGTAAAAAAAAATAATGTCTATGGAGTTCAATTTCATCCTGAAAAAAGTTTGAAAAATGGATTAAAAATTTTAGATAATTTTTTAAAAATAAATGAATAAATTTAGATTAATTCCTTCAATTCTGTTTAAAGAAAATACAGCCATAAGAGGAAGGAACTTCGAGAGTTGGAGAACAGTTGGTAGCCTTTTACAAACTATTAGACTTTACTCTTTAAGAGAAGTTGATGAAATAATATTTTTAGATGTAGACGCTAGTAAAAATAAAAAAATTAATTTTAAATTAATAGATGAATTTGCTGATGAATGTTTTATGCCTATAACTGTCGGTGGTGGTATTAAAAATATCCAAGATATTGAGGATACTTTAAAAGTTGGCGCAGATAGAGTTAGTATTAACACAAAGGCTTTTGAAAATATAAATTTTATAAAACAAGCTATCAAAAAATTTGGAAATCAATGTATAGTAATTTCTGTTGATTATAAGCTAGATCATAATAAAAAAAAATGGTTCATATTTATTCTGGAAAAAAAAATACTGGAATTGAACTTGAGGAATACTTAAAAAAATTAAATGATTTAGGTGTTGGTGAAGTATTACTAACATCAATTAACCATGATGGTATGATGAATGGTTATGACAATAAGACTTTAAAAGAAGTTAACGAAAAATATAATTTCAATCTTATTGCTTCTGGAGGTGCTGGCAATAATGAAAGTATACTTGAAACAATAAATTATTGTAATTTAAAAGCTATATCTTGCTCCAGTATTTTTCATTTTACAGAAAATACTCCCAATTCGTTAAAAGAGTTTTTAAGGAAAAATAATATAAATGTTAGATATTAAATTAATTAAAATTTACAGCGCCTCAAAAAGAGATGAATTATTTTTTCTTGAACTTAGGAACAAAAATTATATTAAAAACATTTCAATAAATAAATCAAAGATTAATCCTAAAAGTCATAAAAAATGGTTCATTAAGCAATTAAACTCAAAAAATGAATTGTTTGTTATAAAAAAATTAAGAAAAAAAATTGGATATTTGAGGCTAAATTATATAACAAAAAGTTTATTTGAAGTGTCGATTGCAATAAATAAAAAATTTCACAATAATAATATCGGCTCGATAGCTCTAAGTCTGATTGAAAAAAAATTTTTAGAAAAATCTTTTCAAGCTAAAGTATTGTATAAAAACAAAAATTCAGTTATTTTTTTTAAAAAAAATAATTATAAAATCTTTAAAAAAACGGAAAAATATATAGTTATGAGAAAAAAAAATCTAATTCAAAAAAAAATAAATATAATAGATCAAATTCAATCTGTAAGAAGTAAAAACAACATAAATTGGATGGAAATTCTTAAGGTAGCATTTAAACATGCGCCAGAGGAAAGTTCAAAAATTCTTAACAAAATTTTTCAGGAAGATAAAAAAATTACAAAATTAACGCGAAAGCTTACTAAAAGTTAGATTTATTTAATATTATTATATTTTTACCGTGGGTATTAGCAATAATAATTTTATTTTTAAATGCAATGGTGTCATATGGTTCTTTAATTTCAAAGGGTAAGTTTTTAATTTTTTTTTTTTTAATTTCAGCAAAATTTTTTTTAATTAAACCAATTAAGTTATAATTTTTATTTAAAATAATTATTCCACTATATACATCTGTTATATAGATATTTGATTTTTGATCAAAACTTATTGAAACAGGAGTCTGTAATTTTACTTTTTCTGAAATTTTAGAGTCATTATTTAAATTAAAATTATTTATTTCTTTTTCAGTGTTAAAAATTGAATTTAAAACTAAAATTTTTTTTCTATCTGTTCCTACTATAAAGTATTTATTTTTATACTCTTTTATCATGTGAGGTTTTTTAACTTCATTTCTCTGTAAAACATTTTTTAAATCAGTTATAATTATTCCATTTTTATCTAAAATAGATATATTTCCGTGATATTCAGATACTAATAATTTTTTTTTATTTTCACTTAGATACGAGTGTGAGGGTCCAAGAAATTTTTTTTTATTAAATTCTTTGATTTTTTTTGTGTTTGGATTATATTTTATTACTTTATTTGTATGATAGAAAGTAAGATAATAGTTTCCACTATTATCAAAATCCACACTATGGATAGATTGAAAATCCTTTGATTTAGGGTCGCATTTTTTTTGCCAACCCTTCTGAAAGTTACTTAAACGAGAATCAATTTTTAAAGTTTTAAGATCAATTTTTAACAAACAGTTTTTAGCGTTAGCTGACGCATATAAATAATCTTGAAAAATTGTTAATCCGAAAATGCTTGGGGTAGTTATTTTTTTTTTAAATTCTATTTCTCTAGAACTTACATTTGTTCCGTACATTAAAAATAACAGTATAAAGTAAATCGTTCTTAATTTCATTACACATCTTATCATGAATGAAAATAAGTATAATTCTATATTATATTAAAAATTAATATATTTTCTAATTTTTTAAATTTTAAAAATTTTTTTCAGTGCATAAATCAAGCCAATTGAGCTATTAGTACTGGTCAGCTGCACGCATTACTGCGCTTCCACACCCAGCCTA
>MDTG01372768.1_pt1 | contig 24183 bp, 19 predicted proteins | sample 811421 | NCBI WGS metagenome assembly MDTG01 (sample SAMN05326645, study PRJNA326480) | marine metagenome | isolation source: seawater | place: Pacific Ocean: South East | collected 2011
GGCATTGGGAGCTTCTTCCAACAACGTTTGTGGAATCAGACTGGGAAACAAAAGTACCTGACGCCAATTTGATGATCATTAAAGATTTAATCGATTGGGTAAAAACGAATGAGCTTAATTAGCGAAATATCCTTATACTTTCTTTTATCAGTTAGTCTTGGGCTAAGTCTTTTTAGTATTCTTGTTAATCCAAAGCACACTGGTGCGGGATTTATTAAATTAATCAACAATGTAAATATTGGCTCTGTCATGCTCGTGCTTTTAATTGGCTCGTGGCAAAAATATTTAGTGGCGCTAGGTCCTTCAATATTATTTTTAGCGTCTGGTCCATCCTTTGCGGAGGGAGATAAAAAGAAGTGGTACCCACTTTTTTACCTTGGCAGTACGCTGAGTATTCTTTTTGCCATTGGTATTTTTAGACAGTTTAGCTTTACGTACGATCTTCTTTACGTCTTTTCTGGAATGATTTTCTTGGGTGTCATTACATACGCTATGATCCTAGGCCATTGGTACTTGGTTGTTCCAGGGCTTAGTGAAAATCACTTAAAAAAATCACTTGTCGCGTTTTGGTGGATACTTGCTTTGAAAATTATCATGTGCGTGGTGGAAGTTTTTAATCACCAAAATCTCTTCTCCGCCGGAACGACAGAGGCGATGGGTTATATGTTCAACTGGATAATGCTATTGATGCGATTTGGGTGGGGGTATCTAATTATTGGAATTATGGGATATTATACCTGGCGTCTAACAAAAATTCGCTCGATTCAAAGTGCAACTGGTGTACTTTATGTCATGACGTTTTTTGTCTTTATTGGTGAGCTAATCGCCGGATACTACCACTTTAAATATGGGATAAGTTTATGATTGAAGTGACGATTACATGTAGTGAATGTGGCTCAGGAATTAACGTGCATCCAAACACTGTCGCCACAGAAGCAGTCTGCCAGGTTTGTCAGACCGCGACTCCCGTGAAGTTTTCCTCTGAAATTGAAAATGGAAATCTTCATCAGTGTCCCGTGTGTGACAGAAAAGATTTTTATAAACAAAAAGATTTTAACCGAAAAATAGGGGTCACTTTATTTGTGATCGCGGCTATTTTATCCATTTGGACGTATGGAATAAGTTTTATTGTTTTATATATATTTGATCTTCTTCTTCACCGAAAACTTGGTGATGTGGTCTCATGCTATAAGTGCGATACGCTGTTTAGAAAGGTTCTGAATATTAAAGATATCCCTGCGTTTGACCACGAGATGAATGATCGTATCAAATATGCGGATCACGATTTTGGCGGAAAACCTCTACAGCACTAAAAGATAAAAAAACTAAAACAAAAGCACTAAACCCAAGACTTCCACCTAGCGTTGGAAAATACAAGGCAATTATTTCAAAAAAAGCTTTGTAAAAAAGACATGGCACAATAACCTGCCAAATATTTATTTTTTCTTTCGCACTCATTCCAATAAAAGTTCCTCCAAAAAATAAAGCAAGATTGAAACTTAAAAAACTACTTAACCCATAGGCGGCGAGCGTTAAAATTGCTGAAGACTTTGTGGCACAAAGCTTTGTCTTGTGATGTAAAAAATAGGTCGTTAGGGCACCGAATAATATAGTTAGAATATCCACATTACTCCATTGATTAAAAAAAGAGTAACCAGTGATGACACAAAGGCGATTGCCCCAAGTTTTCCCCCAAGACCCGTAAACTTATCTTTTAAAAAGACACTTAAAATCGCAGCAATAATTGGGGCAATTAAAACAATACTTAAGTTCTCGCCCATTCCGATAAAGGATCCGCAAAAAATGACGGCAAGATTTATGGCGCTAAGTCTTTTCTCAAGTGGCCATGGCACAAGAGTAATAAGTGCGCTTGAGGCTGGCCCTGGAGTGCCCGCATAATGCGTCAGGCTAAAACAACCAACTGCGCCAAAATAAAGTAGCGCACCAGTTAAATAAAATTCCTTGTTTGAAATTGCTTGTTTGATCCTCATTAAAAAACTTTATGTGTTTGTCTACATAAATTCAATTACTTACTGCATGTGTCAAATCGCTTTTTATGGACTCAAAATTTGTTGCGGTGTAATATTTATGCTAGATAACCCTCTGTCGAACATTAAGTTCGATATTGGTTCAACTTTACAAAGGACACAAAAATAGAGCCTCCGTCAGAACAGTTAGTTAATTTTTTTAAAAAACTAAATTCAACCCCTTACCATTTTAAAATTAATCACCATATTTCAATCGGAGGAAACCTCTGATGGAAATTAATAATTTTGAGCTTATCTCACTAGCTTTCTGCTTTGTGTGCTCTGGTTTTTACTCTGGCTCAGAAGCTGTACTGATGAGTATTGGAATTGACCGGGCAAGACAGATAATTGAGCAAGGTGGTGCGCGCGGTAAGGCAATGAGGTTTATGACTGAAAAGCCTAGTGAGCTTTTAACCACAATTCTTGTTGGAAATAATATTGCAAATATTTTTGCGGCGTCACTTACAACTGCCATAGCTAGTCGCTTTTTTAAAAATGATGCGATTAGTATCTCCGTTGGTATAACAACATTTATTATTCTAATTTTTGGAGAGATTATTCCAAAGACTTTTGCGAGAACGCACGCCGAGCGCTTAAGTCCATTTGTTATTAGAATTCTTCAGGCTCAGTACTATATTTTTATTCCTGTTATTGCTCCAGTGGTTTGGCTTATTAATAAAGTTCTTGGGAACAACGCTCAGATTCGAGGTCGACTTGTGACGAAAAACGACATTGAGTACATGATCAACAAAGCAGAAAAAGAGCAGTCCATGGACTCAAAACAAATTGAGTTGATCTCTTCAGTATTGGAGTTCCCGTCAATCAAAGTTAAAGACATTATGGTTCCAAGGTCACAAATTAAATATCTTGATCATGATATGAGTTATGACGATATTCTTGTCTATGCTACGGATGATCAGTATTCAAGATATCCAGTGTGTGACGGTGACCTTGAAAATACAATTGGTTTTCTTCACTTGAAGGACTTAACTTTTATACAAAATGGCGCCCGTGAAAAGTTTAAAATGGACGAGCATTTAAAGCCGCAATTTTTTGTTTATGAGCATATGAAAATTAATGCTGTTTTTGATCATATGAACAAAAAGAAAACCCACTTAAGTCTTGTTAAAGATGAAAATGGAATTGTTGTTGGAATTATTACTCTTGAAGATATCGTTGAAGAAATCCTCGGCGAAATTCAAGACGAACATGACGATGAAGAAGAGCTTATCGCTCAAGCTCAACAAAAACTAAGCAGTGATGCGGGGCTTGTTGTTCCAGGAAGTATTTCTTTACGTGATCTTGATACAGATTATGAAGTCGAAATTCCGCTAAATGATAACTATTCAACCCTAGCGGGATTTATCCTTGATATGCTTGGAAACAACTTCCCAGAAAACGGTCAAATTATTGTTTGGGAAGGTTATTCTTTTGAATTAACAAGTGTTGACGAATTTGAAATTAGGGAAGTGAAAATTAAAGACGTTGATGGGGAAAAGCATCTTTATAACAAAAAAGAAAACGTTCAAAAAAAAAGATCTCCCATAACTAATCCCTCTGTTTAATTAGGTGAATCAATGAGTGAAAAAGTTTATCCAATTTGTGTTATTGGCGGTGGCTCAGCGGGAACGATGGCCGTTATTAGATCAGTTTTAAATAATGACGAGACGTTATTTTTTCCAGGAACTCCAAAAGATAAAAAGCGCTCTCGCGATTTCTGGGTAAGTAAAGTTGAAAATATGCCCGCTCACCTTGGGTATAAAAAAGGAATTGTTCAGCCAAATAAAGAATCGATTGATTGGCTTGAAAATGGAAATTTTAAAGAAAAGCTTCATCATAAAAAAAGACAAGGTGTAACTGGTATTCAAAAAACCGGAGATCTTTTTCAGATTATTTCTAGTGAAGATGAAAAATACCTTTGTGAGTATGTAATTCTTTGTACTGGCGTTATGGATGTACAACCTAAAATTGGTGGATCCATTGACCCAATTCTTCCATATGCAAATATTCAACTAGCGGATTATTGCCTCCGATGCGACGGGCATCACGTCTTAAATAAAAGACTATCAGTAATTGGCGAGGGGGATGGTGCTGCCTGGGTTGGGATCATGCTTAAAGAAAGATATGAGTGTCCACAGGTGGACCTTCTAATGCACGGGAAAAGAGCCGCTTTTTCTGAAGATGTTCAAAAATTAATAAACAAATACCAATTTAATGTTTTTGAAAGTGAGATCACTGAAGTAATTGGTGATCGTAAAGTTCTTAAGGGGTATAAGCTTTCAAACGGTGAAAATGTTGAGACGGACTTTACCTTTATTAGCCTTGGGATGATTGTCTACAACGAACTTGCCGTGAGTCTTGGAGCCGACGTAGACAAACGTGGCTTTGTTTTAACTGATGAAAAAGGGGAAACCTCAGTTTCTAATTTGTTTGTGGCCGGGGATCTTCGGGCAAATTCCATGAAGCAAATATATACCGCATGGAATCACGCCGTTGAAAGTGCGGATAAAATAAATGGGCGAATTAGAGCTAAAAAAAGAGCAACGCAATTATAGATATTTTTATAATAATTTGCATTGAGACAACTAGTTTTCTTTAGGTTGTTGGTCGATGGTTTTAATTTTAAACTGAAACGTTTACTGTGTGCGTCTTTCCTAGGATGATTTGATCATCATTTTTTTAAATACCGGTAATACTTTATGGAATATTTTGTGATGACCTCAGTAAGTTAGATAACAATCTTTGACAGGGCCTAGTATTTTTTGAACTTGCTTCTGAAAGCCAACATTAGAAGAGGAATTGCTCATCTGAAGATGCTCTTACTGCTATTGAAGCTGTGAATTCAAATAACTCTTGGTTTTGTTATTTCTTCATAGCTGTAGAGATATAGCTTTTAGGAGATTAATTATTTCATCCTTTTGTTTATATTCATTTTTTTTTACATAATACTTGAGGGCACAACTAAAAAAATTACAAAATTTTTTCGTTTATAAAAAAAGTAAGTAATGAGTTAGTTTTCTTGATTTTTTTATTAATCTATAAAGAGAGGTTCTCTCCACTTATTTTTAATTGATAGATATTTTTTGAGTTTTCACCAAAAATTTTTAAGAAATAACTATCCTTAAAGCGTCGGACTTTTATTTGGTCATGGTTTTGAATGTCCAAAGGGGTTAGAGTTAATTTTACAGAATTTTTCTTAGAAAAAAGAACTATTTTTTTTATAGACTCTTCTCTGTTTCTGAGGGATTTGAGGTCGAAATTTAGATATCCTCTTGTGTCTAATGTGGAGGCGCTAGTGGTGAAGGTAGGCGGGGTATTAGAGATTCCAAGTTCTTTTTTGATCTCAACATTTTCATTAAACTGTAAACAGGAAGTAAGAAAAGCGAATAATATAAATATTTTCATAATTTAATTTTATCACGATTACGGCTTTTAATATAAATGAATTACTTTTTCAATATTATTTGTTTAATCATATAATGAGTTATTTTTTCCTCTTTAATTTAGATGTTTTAAGTCCTGAATATAATTAGAGATAATGAAAAAAATAATGGAAAAATTATCCCAGGTCTACGGCCTTGATGAGAGGGCGATCTTCTTATTTAGATTTTTCTTAAGTTTAGTTCTTCTCTTTGACATTTTTCATAGAATTTTGACGGTAGATGCTTTTTTCTCGGATGTAGGTATTATGCCTCGCTGGGTCCAAGCAAAAAGTTACACTGAGTATTGGCGTTTTAACATTTATTATCTGTCAGGTAACAAATATTACCTATCAGCACTACTTCTATTAAATGCCTACATAGTCTGGCTTTTCATGACGGCCAAAAAAAATATCAAGTTAATCACTTTTGTCCTTTGGGTGTTTGTCAACTCCTTACACATGAGAAATTACTTAATCCTCCAAAGTGGTGATACTGTTCTTCGTCTGGTGTTATTTTGGTTCTTATTTTTTCCACAGATAAAGATGAATAACGATGATTGTTTTTCTAAAAAAACTAACCCTAATTTTTTTAATATGGGGGTTTTTGGTTACTATGTTCAGATTGCAGTAATTTATTTTTACGCTGGTTATGCAAAAAGTTATGAGTCTTATTTTTCGACTGGTGATGCCGTTTATCTCGCTATGGAGCTGGAGAGGTATTCTACAGGCTTTGGACAATGGTTAATGCGCTTTCCTGAATTCTTGAGGTTCGGGTCGAGACTCACTTATGGGCTTGAAATGCTTTGCCCAGTGCTATTATTTTTCCCAATTAAAAATTGGATATTTCGTCTTATTCTTATCGTTGGTTTATTTTCCTTTCATATTGGAACAATTTTGATGATGGAAGTTGGTCATTTCCCACATGCGTCTATGGTGCTTTGGCTTCCGTTAATCCCAAGCCAGGTTTTGGATTTGATTTTTAAATCTAAAAAATTAGAATTTAAGAAATTTACGATTAATAAAAGAATTTGTTTTTTTGAAAAAACGTTATTTTCAGGATTGTTTATTTGTGATGGTTCTTACGTTATAAACAAGATAAAAGAAATTAATAGCGAGTACCTTATTGATGGAGTAAAGTGCTCACAGGAGGTATTTTGGCGTGAGATACTTTGTCGCTCAAGTTTCTCTCTTCTTTTTAATAATAAGTTGTTTCTTTTTGGTTTTATGGCCGTAATTAACTTTATTGATTTAGTAGCCGAGATTTTAATTTTACAAAAGGAATTAATTTTTAGGTCAATAAAATATTGTGCCTCTGGACTTTGCTTATTCTTTATCCTTTTTACTTTTTTTTATAATTTAAATAATTATGAAATTTATAATTATAGGTTAAAAAGATTAGTCGAAAATATCCAAAAGAATTCCTTTGTGAGATTTGGTGTAAATCTCGAACAGCGTTGGGGGATGTTCTCTCCGAGTCCTACTGGGCTTGATGGTTGGCACATTATTTATGGTGAAAGAAATAACGGAGATAAAGTGGATCTTTGGGGGACTGATTTTACAAATCCATATAAGAAACCAGACAGTGTTGCTGATACATACAAAAATTTTAGATGGCGAAAGTTTTTTGGAACGATTATGGGGGAAAAACATAAGCATTATCGAAAGTATCTTTGGAGAACTATTTGCTTAGAAGTTAATAATAGAACAGAAGATCCTATGAGAAGAATTAAAGCAGTCTACCATCGATTTGTTTCAGAAAAAACAACTACCACAGGCGTTGAACCATTAAAATACCTAGATTATGGAAGCTTTAAATGTCCTTCAAAATAATTGTTGTTTTTCTTTTTCTTTCTATCTTTATTGCTTGTGATCAATTTGATGAGGGAAAAGAAAGAGTCATTTCTAGAAAGTTTGAGATTATATCTAACTCAGTTCCTATTAACTGTGATGAGCTTAAAAATATGAATGAAAAAATATCAAAAGTTAAATTTTTTAAAAATGGATTGTTTTTTAAAGTGGTTAGCGGATTCGAGATTCAAAGAGCAAGGCAATGCCCAAAATTATATTTTGATATTAAAAAAGAAAAAGTTCATTTAGTGGTTAGCCTTAAAGAATCACAGAGCTCAATAAAATGCAAATTGATTGAGAGAAAAGTTGTATGTAATAAAAACTACGCTGCGAAGCGGGAGAATAAGTAGACTAGGGAATGAAAGTATAAAAATAAATTTTCACTCTAGGTTCATCTTTGTTGATATCATACACAGGTGAATTTACGTTGTAGGTCGAAAAAGTATTTCCTCTGGCAGGCGATATGGAAAAGTTATTTTATGTTACTTCACTGTTAGGCATATTTATCCTACCAGCATATATCCGAACATAAGAGCCTATGGCGACAGGATTAAGTTTTCAAGAGTGAATCTATTGAATGGAGGGGGGGAGCTTAGAATTTTGATATCATCAGGGAGGGGACAAGCACGGCTCATCAAAAATGCTTCCGCTTTGATGATTACAATAGAGTATTCGGTTTACTCCATCAAAATTCACGTTATAAAATGGGTGCCAAAGGTTTGTTTTGTCCACCGAGACATGGTTGTCGGTATTCCAATTACTTAAATTCAAACTTGGAACATCAATATTTGCAAATAATTGGTAAAGGTAAGCATTTGTTGTAACAAAATTTGATAAGTCTAAAGGGTTAGAAGATTTGAAGGACTCAAACATTGCATACATACTTGTCACATTAGACGTATCAAAATTAGAAACATTTAGAGAGTTGATATTAAAGCCCGCAAACATATGCATCATATTTGTCACATTTGATGTATCAAAAGTACTAATATCTAAACTTATTAATGACATTTGTGAACCGTCATAATTACCCCACTCATCTTCTTGAGAAAACATTCCGTCCATAGAAGTCACATTTGATGTATCGAACATCGTCAAATCTAAACTTACTAAAGAGCTTATAGTATGAAACATATAACTCATGTCAGTGACATTAGTGGTGTTAAAATTAGATAAATCCAATGCTTGAATATTTGAGGCGCGACCAAACATCCAGCTCATGTTTGTCACACTTGATGTATCAAAAGTCGAGACATCGACAGATGTGACACCTGAACCCATAAATAGTCCGGACATATCCGTTACATTAGATGTATTGCCACCTACAAATGAGGTGAGATTAGTGGTTTGTGTAAATGCATTATTTAAGTTTTCAAAACCAAGATCACCGAGAGAGTCAACACGTATTAATTTGGTTGTATCTCTCGTCATGTTTGGCCAGACCCCATTGTACTCATAGTTAGACCCATCCCAGTGGGTTAGTGTTCCTGATATTTGAACTGTGTACGTTCCTGCACTCGCGTACACATGTCTTGCTTCTGGATCAGAGTGAGAAGTAATCGTGGATTGATTCCCATCACCCCAATCAACTGTAAAGTTGTATGTCCCTGCAGATGATAATGGTAGCTTTAAAGAAAGACTACTTGCTGGGATCTCCCAGGTAGTGACCATTGAGCCGTTGAATGGATAAATGGACGTTTGCCCCGAGGCAAGAAGTCCTGTAACTAAGATATCTTTGTTTTGGTAGGCATTGTTAACAAAGTAGTTTTTATATCCACCACTAAGTAATACATTTGTTGGCATAAGATGAAGATCATAAGAAACTTCCTCACCATTTGATTTATTAATCTCATTTCTCCAAACAAGATTACCGCCACTATCAAGTTTAAAAATTAAAATATCATATGTATCAGCAGGCAGTGTGTTTGCTTCCGCCACAGAGATTAATTTATCTCCAAAAAATAACTCTTCTAGAAACTCTCTCCAATGATAAGGCTTAGGGTTAGCGTTAAATTTTGTAATAAAAGTTGTTGTACTGATTCCGCCACCACAATAAATATTATTAAAACTATCAATCTCAATATCCAAACACGTCGAATTGGAATTAGGATGAACACTTCCTACGTTTCCAACACGCTTACCCCAGGCCCATTGCCCATCAGGGTGAAGTTTTATCACCATGGCCGTGTCACCTGTAGCGTTTGTTGTAGGAACTAAGTCTCCAAATTGTCCTTCTGAAAAACCACCACAATAAATATAACCGTCAGAATCAACATCGACGCTATTGCAGCGATCATTTTGAATACCACCAAACTGTGAGGCCCAGATAAGATCACCACTTGTAGAATTTAATTTTAAAATAAGGGCGTCCTCAACTCCTGCTCCTTGGTTAAAAAAACTTCCACTGGAAAAACCGGCGACAACAAGATTTCCATCGTCTGTCATCTCAATACCGAGGCCTTCTTCATCTCCACTGGATGTCGTGATCTCATCTAAAATCTCAGACTCTTTTCCAAATTGCTCCTGCCATTGAAATAGTCCTGCAGAGTTGACTTTCACAACAAAAATATCCGATGTGTTGTGATTAGGGTCATTTCCAACACTCTCTACAAAATCAGAGTAAGTTGTTCCTACGCAATAAACGTTATCATTACTGTCGACCACTAAGTCGTTACAAACATCATCGTAAGCATCACCAAATTGATTGATCCAAATAATGTCACCTGATTGAGATAACTTCATGATAAAGGCATCATCACCACCTAAATTTGGAACAGTAGATAATGTAGATGCAGTTTTTCCACCACAATAAATATTTCCGGCGCTATCGGTGGCTATGGATAAACAAAGATCATCAAGGTTTGTGCTTGTGACAGTGGAGTTGGTGCTTTGAGTGGTTGATCCAAGTTGTTTATACCAAAGAAGTTCTCCGGAGGTATTAAACTTAACGGCGATAATATCTTCACCGCCACCATTTAGCTCAAAGAGGTTTCCAGAGGTGTGTCCAACACAAATAATATCTCCATTAGCATCACTCGTGATTCCACGACAAACTTCATCAGAGATGGATGAGCTAAATTGAAACTCTGGTTGTTCAGCGATGATGGTAATTTCAATACCAGGTTGTCCGTTGCACCCACATTGCGGACACGGAGGTGGTGGCGGTGGAGGCGGATTCGGATTTGAGCCAGACTCAGTAGAGGTAGATGAAACTACTGCTGAGGTAGACTCAGTCCCAGTGGTTGTTGAGGTGCTCGAAGTATTCGAAGTATCCGCTGTGCTTTGAGTATCCGAGGTGTCTGGAGTGTCGGACGTATCCGACGTAATCGATGTGTCAACCGTATCAGAGTCAGAGTCAGGGTCAGGATCGGGATCGGGGGTAGGATTAGGATTAGGATCGGGATCAGGATTAGGATCAGGGTTAGGTCCTACTTCAATCTCGATATTTAAATCTGGGGTAGGCGTAGGCGTTGGAGCTGGCGCTGATGCAGTGAACTCAGTGACAAGCATTGGAGCAGGACAGTTCGGTGGACCCGGACACGGGTCGTATTCGGGTAGCTCACAAGTATAGATTGGATCTTTTTGCTGATATAAAACGGGGTCTAACCCGGAGAACTGCCAGGTAGATAAAAATGGTAGGTGATAATAATTTGGTTTGTTAGAAGGCTGTGGTCTTTTCGGTCTGAGGCGCGGATTAAGAGTAGCATGGGCTTCCCAACCGAGCGCTCGGTGGTCTTTTATTCCTTTTTTAATTGCCTCACGACAAGCATTACCATTTCCAGTGGCGGTGCAGTTGCTTTTGTAATCGACATTATCTCTTAACCCGAGTGCGTCAATTAAAGTAACATTTTCTTCAGGAATGGGATCAGAGTTTTCTCCACATTGGCCGACATAAATGTTGTAGAGTCCAAGATTATTTTCTCTTCCATACCAAACATCATCAGTGGTTGCAGAATTATCATCAAGGCCATTTAAAAATGGATCGATTCTATAAAGTTCTTCAATGGGAAAAACTCCACCTGGAGTAGGAATGTGATAACCTGCATAGCAATCAATAATCATGTAAGCTTTTTTCCCTGGGCAATCAAGCGGATCATCAAGGATTGTGTTTATAAGCTTTCGTTTGTTACAATTCAAAGAGAAGGCGTCGATGGTAAAGCTATCTGCAAGCTTTATATACTCACCCTGGGGAACATCGATGTCGATTTCGGGGAAGTACTCACAGGGCCAGCCAAACTTTTTGTACTGAATCCTAGCCGGGCCGTTACAAAGATTTTTTACGTAGAGAGCATTTTTATAACTGGCCCCAGCCACTTCAGAACTGATAGAGATAGTAGCACTGGTCATTTCATCAATGGAGTTTCCCATCGCCTTGATAGCGTTACATGTAACAACATCATTGCCATCAAAGTCGTTGGACATACCATTGATACCATTGACCCCAATGATATCTTCGATCGCAACGCGTACGTTCGATTCATTAATTTCTGAAAATGTGTTTGAAAAAGCAGGTGTGAATTTAAAAGCAAAAGTTAGGTATAGGAGAAATTTTAGGTATATTCCTCTATTTTCAAAAATGTTTTTAAATATTTGTGTATTCATCAAAATTAAAACAAATAATTTCAGTAAAACCAAATAGAAATCAATTATTTAAATTAATATCGGTCGGTATTTTACTTAACCTTACCACTCCTTAAGGATTTTTTATGAAATGTTTTTTTTGGTATTTATACGTAGATGATAAGTTTAAAATCAATGATTTAGCACACTAAGGAGATATATTTATTTATAAACAAAAAAGATAAAGTAGTGGAAGTGGCAAAAAAAATTGTCACCAGATACTATTTTAAACCTTCATATTTTATGGACTCAGTATGGCCAGTCCAACCTCATAGGTAATAATTTTTATCAGTCGACTCACTCTCGTTGATATTCATACGATTTGTTGCAATATCGTACTGAATAAATGTAACGTTCTCTAACGTTAGAGTATCCTGTCCTTGAGATGGCTCAAGAAATTAATTTTAAAGATAAATAAAAAAATACTTTTAAAAATTTAAATTCCAATTAAAGTTATAGTAGAAAAATATTTAGGAGTTACTTTTGAGGTCACTAGCCGTTTTCTTTATGCTTATTTTTTGTTCTGAATCTTTTTGTGCAAATATTGTCGGCACTATAAAAAAAATCAAAAATCAAAAAGCCTTAATCTTTTTGGAAACCCCTATGGAAGTTTCTCCAGGAGCCACACTGAAAACATCGGTAAGTGGTGTGAGTTTTTTGGTAAACAAAGTATCTCCTCAAAAAACTCGCCTGATTGGAACATTTACCTCTAGTGGAGTTTTAGAAAAAGGTGAAGAAGTTCAGTTTATTGGTGTTGAAGCAGTTGCAGTCGAGGAAGTTGAAGAATACAGTGAAGAGTCGGAAAAAAAAGTAGATGAAGGTTTTAGAGTTGGTGATTATCGAATTCATCTTTATGGGGCTACTCAGCTGCCTGCTGAAATGACAATTGCTGGCGCAAGTTCTGATATATCTCTTGGTTTAGGTGCGGGTGTTGAATTTGTGCAAGAATTTTCTTTTTCCGAAAGTGCCCAGTTTGGCCTAGGTTTTGGGGGAGAGGGCTACATGCCACAAAGCTCGGAAAGTGGTGGAGTAGAGTTTGTTGATATCCTTTTACCAATGCATGGTTATTTAAATACATATTACTATCTGCCAATGTCTGAAGGCTTTGAATTGAGTGTTTTTGCTGGCGGCTTACTTTCACTGCAAAATTATGAGCATAAAAACTTATCTGGTCAGGAAATGAGTATGTCGATTGGTGCTCAGTTCGGACTTGGTTTTAACTTTGATAGTTTTGAGCTAAGAGGACTTTACAGAATGCTAAATCACGAATTGGAGACATCTGTTTCAACGGTAGAAGTTGACTATAATAATATCGTTTTCACTCTTGGTTATAATTTCTAATTCCCCAGCTGGTGCTCCCCAGCTAGTGCCATGCACCTTTTGTTTCGCTTTCTCAAAAAGTATTCCTAGGCTTATTACATTCTTGTGATACTTGTTCCTCTTAGGTATCCTACCGCTGCGCTTCCTTGACATGGAGCGACGACTTTTTTACTCTCAAACAAATTTTTATCGCAGCTAGGCGCGCTATTTCGGCCAATTTAAGGAGATGACTATGTCACTATTTGAACGACTCTACTCTCAAGGACATGAAGAGGTAGTTTATTTCTCTGACCCAACATGTAATTTAAAAGTAATTGTCGCTATCCATAATACAATCTTAGGCCCTGCACTTGGTGGGACAAGAATGTGGCAGTATGCTTCTGAAGAAGATGCCCTTGAGGATGTTCTTCGCTTGTCCAAAGGAATGACATACAAAGCAGCTGTTTCAGGACTAAATCTTGGTGGAGGAAAAGCTGTTATTATTGGGGATCCTAAAAAAGATAAATCTGAAGCGTTATTTAGATCATATGGACGATTTATTGAAAGTTTGAATGGAAGGTACATCACTGCGGAAGATGTAAATATTGGCGTTTCTGATATTGACCACATTTACACTGAAACAAACTCTGTAACAGGTGTTGATATTGCTCATGGTGGTTCAGGAAACCCATCGCCTTGGACTGCTCTTGGAGTATTTAGAGGAATTGAAGCAAGTGCTGTTCGCGTATTTGGTGAGCGAGATCTTCGTGGCAAAGTTGTCGCTCTTCAAGGTGCAGGCTCTGTTGGCCGTCACTTAGGCAAACTCCTTCATGATGCTGGCGCCAAAATTTTTGTTTGTGATTTAAGTGATACCAATCTTGATTTATTCAAACAAGGTGCACCAAGTGCAGAGGTTGTAGGGCTTGAAGAAATCTACGACATTGACGGGGATATCTACGCTCCATGTGCTTTGGGCGCGACCGTAAATGATGACACTATTGATCGATTAAAATTTAAAATTGTTGCTGGTGCGGCAAACAACCAACTTAAAGAAACACGGCATGGTGATATTCTTCGTAAAAAAGGAATTCTCTATGCGCCAGACTATTTAATTAATGCTGGTGGCTTGATGAACGTTTCAATTGAATTTGAAGGTTGGAATGAATCTAAAGCAACGAGAATGGTTAACACTATTTATGACCAAACCTTAAAAGTATTTAAAATTTCTGATGAAAGAGAGCTTCCGATTTATAAAGCTACAGACATTCTTGCTGAAGAGAGAATTAACTCCATAAAAAACATCAAGGGTCGCTATCTAGGTAATTTAGGTCACCGTTTTCCTGGAAGGAAAAATAGACATATTAGTTAAAAACTAAAAATTTTCCCTGTATTTCTGAGAGTCTCATCGTTTTATAATTGTTTCGATGAGACTTTTTTTTATCCTACTATTTAGTTCAATTATCTCCACTCAAGCTGAAGCTGCAATAGGCCTTCCTGATGCAATTTCTCCAGAGCTCGCACCTTCTGGCAGGGCTTTGGCAATGGGAGATGCATTTATTGCAAAGGTAGACGACTCAATGTCGGTCTTTTATAACCCGGCAGGGTTAGGGACAGTGAGAAAGACTCATTTTCATTTAACTAACTTTCATGTGGAAGTTAACTCTGGTTGGAGTAGCCTTGGGTTTGGTGGAAAACTTACAGATGTGGCGACTAATATAGTAGATGCATTTTCATTGGATGGAGTGAGAAAGCTTCTTGTTGAAAACCCTGGAAAATTTTCTCATGAGAGAGTTTCCTTCGTACCTAATTTTACTATGCGATTTTTTAGTGTGGGCTACTTTTTCAACAAGCAAACAAGAGCATATCTTGGTGAGGGAGCGACTGACCAGTTTGAGTTTGCCGATAGAACTGATCAAGGCCCATACGTAGCGTTTAATTACTCTATATTTGGTGGTGTATTTAAGCTTGGTTTTACAGGAGTTTATTTAAATCGGAAGGAGCTTGTTAATCAGGTGAATAAGAGCACAGAGATTGACCTAGAGGACGATGATTATAATTCTGGTTGGTTGAATTATGTTATTGCTGGGGCGAAGTTAACCATTCCTGTTGCATGGCTTCCTACGTTTGCAGTAACAGCACATAACGCTTTGGACGAGCCATTTCGTGGGGTGGAGTCTGGTAAAACATTGGCGCCAATTAAAAGAAATATAGTTGCAGGATTTTCAATTTCGCCAAAGCTTGGTCGTTCGACAGTTATGCACCTTGAGGTGAACTATAAGGATATTGATGGGCAGTTTGAAGATATTGATTCATCAAGAAAAATTGCTGCTGGCCTTGAAATAGAGTGGTTTCGAATGCTTTATTGGAGACTTGGGTATGGAGATGGCTTTGGTTCTGGTGGAATTGGACTCAGGGCAAGGCGATTCGAGTTCGACCTTACTACATATGCCGTTGATCGTTCTGCCTCTGGCTTTAGAGGTGACGAAGATAGACGTTACGCTTTGACCGTATCCTCTGGTTTTTAGGTTCGCGAATCTGTTAATAGTTAATGCTGCGGCGCATCTTAAATGGACATCAAGGGTTAATGCTAGTAGTCTTTTTTCATAATTTTTCAAGGAAAAACCATGTCGGAAACCTCAAAGGCAAGTTCTAAAAATATGGACACAACTTCTAATGATTTTGACTCTAAATATGAAAAGAAGCTGGAAATCATTAAAAAGTTTGGCCTAACTAAAAAAGAGCTTGTTTGGTTTTTTGAAAATATTTTTACATCAAGAACTGTTGATGATGCAGAGATCTCCATGAAAAAGCAGTCCAAAGCTTTCTTTCAAATCTCCGGTGCGGGACATGAGGGAATTCAAACGGCGGTCTCAAAAGTTTTACGTCCTAGCTATGACTGGTTTTACGGCTATTACAGAGACAGAGCATTATGTCTTGGGCTTGGAGTCACTCCTTATGAAATGCTTTGTCAGGCAAATGGCAACACAGGAGATACGGCAAGTCACGGGCGTCAAATGCCGGCCCACTGGGGAAACAAAAAATTAAATATTGTTTCAAAATCAAGCTGTACGGGAACTCAGTTTTTACAATCAGCAGGAACAGCTGAAGCAGGGGAGTACCTAAATCAAATTAGAAATATGGGTAAAAAACATGACATCGACTTTAAAGATGACGAGATTGTTTATTGTTCGACGGGGGATGGAACAACTTCTCAAGGAGAGTTCTGGGAATCTTTAACAACCGCTTGCGTAAACAAACTTCCAGTTCTTTATGTTGTAGAAGATAATGGTTACGCAATTTCTGTTCCGGTTGCCGTTCAAATGCCCGAAGGGTCAATTTCAAAAACTCTTAAAAACTTTCCTGGTCTTAAAGTTATTGAGTGTGATGGGAATTGTCCTATTGAATCCTATGCGGCAGCGAGAGAGGCAGAAGCTCATATCAGATCAAAAAAAGGACCTGTCTTACTTCATGCTCACGTGACAAGGCCATATTCTCACTCAATGTCAGATGATCAAACAATGTATAGAACTAAAGAAGAATTAGAGATCGAAAAAGAAAAAGATGTTGTTAACTCTTATCCAAAAACTCTAACGAATTTGGGTCTACTTTCTGATGCTGAAGTTCGAAAAATCAAAGACTCAATTAAAGCCTCTGTTAAAGACGCCATCGCTAAGGCGATAGCTACTCCGTGGCCGACAAAAGATACAAGTACTAACCACCTATTCTCCGAAGACGTAGATATTTCAAGTGATCAATTTGATAACCCATCCGAGATCACAGGAAAAGAAGATGTTCCAATGGCCCAGGCAATTAACAAGGTTCTTCGATCTGAGGTTTCAAAAAATCCTTTAATCAGAGTTTTTGGTGAAGACGTTGCTGATTTTTCTGAGGTTGAAAAATATGATGAAGGCTTAAAAGGAAAGGGTGGAGTTTTTAAAATTTCCTCAGGTGTTCAAGCAAGTGGCGTTGATAACCAAGTCTTTAACTCACCACTAGCTGAAGCAAATATTGTTGGGCGCGCTATTGGGATGGCGGTAAGAGGTCTAAAGCCAGTCGTTGAAATTCAATTCTTTGATTATATTTGGACTGCATATATGCAGCTTAAAAATGAGATGGCCACAACTCGCTATAGAAGCGGTGGCGATTTTAAATGTCCAATGGTCGTTAGAGTGCCAATTGGTGGTTACTTAAGAGGCGGATCGATCTATCACTCTCAATGTGGAGAGTCTTTGTTCACTCACGTTCCAGGTATTTGTGTTGCTTTCCCAAGTAATGCCTACGATGCCGCAGGACTTTTACGTACGGCAATCAGAAGTGACGACCCTGTAATGTTTTTGGAGCATAAGCATCTTTACTATCAAGGTTATAATCGAACAGGTGAGATAAGTAATGATCATATGATTCCTTTTGGCAAAGCAAGAATTGCAAAAGAAGGAGCTGATGCAACGGTTGTTTGTTGGGGAGCACTTGTTCAAAAATCTATCGATGCGGCGAAAAAACTAGAAAACGAAGGCTATTCAGTAGAAGTAATTGATGCAAGAACGCTTGTTCCATTTGATATGGAGGCAGTTAAAAAGTCTTTGGCTAAGACAAATAGAATTCTTATTGCTCATGAGGAAACAAAAACTTCAGGCTTTGCGGGAGAGATCGCAGCAAGAATTAATGAGGAGTGTTTTGAGTCATTAGATGCTCCAATACTTCGTGTTACAGCAAAAGATTCTCACTGTGCATACTGCCCAGACCTTGAGGATGATATTCTTCCGCAAGTGGATGATGTCTATAATGAGCTTAAAAAGCTTTTAGAATATTAATAAAGTTTTTTGCTTTTCACTTTTTTAAATGCTCCTTTTTTGAAGGAGCATTTTTTTTTATCACCATATAGATAGGTATAAAAACGACATACTCTGCCGTTTTTGAACTCGACCACCTTTGTACCACGAGAATAATAGGCTTTTTTTATTTGACTCTTGTTGATTTGGTAGGTCGTCTGATAGGTGTAAAAAGACTGTCTGAATTTTAAAGGAGATAGGTTCAAAGTATTTGGACTGTGGATAAATAGAAAAAATATTGCTGGATACTTTTTGTTTTGAGCAAATAAATAACACGAGATAATTAAAAATAGACTTGGTATCAAATCTCCAACAGGGCCAATTAATTTGTAAGATAGTTGAACTATTTCATTGAAGTTTATTACTACAAAGTTACTAATAAATTCTAATATATCAATTTGTGGAAGGAAGTTTTCAATCATTATTAATATAAAAATTGGCGAAAATAGTGCAGTTAGTGAAAAACTAAAAATGAAGCTCAGAGGATTTACACTTTGAATAAATACATTAGCGTAAAGCATCTGGCCGATAAACAGATATATAGATAGTTTTAGATAGGATTCATTTTGGGCGAGTGCAATAACTCCGATAAAAAGAAAACTAAAATTATAGCTCATTGGAGAATACATTCTAGTTCCAAAAAAGAAATCAAAAAAGAAGTACAAAAAGAAAATAAATACAAAAGAGGTGTCTTTAAAAAATGGTGACATTTTTAATGCTTTGATAGCGCCGATTCTTTTAAGGGAATAAAACCCAGGTAGTAGCCAGGGAGATAAATAAATTATTAACTTAAATATTTTTTCAATATTTTTATTGAGTCTTTTTGATAAAAATAAAAAGGGTGCAATTAGTATTAATAAGCAAGAGTAATGAATTCCTGAAGGAGTAAATAGGTGGTAAAGATTCAATTTCTTGTAGGCTCTTAGAGTTTTTCTTTTTATGCCTTTTTTTATTCCGCAAAGAAATGCCTTTTTAAGTTTACTTTCCTTTGAGCGCTTCATTTTCTTAAATGGAGATAGCCAGGAGCAGGACGGAGCTTTGTGGTAATAGTTTGGTGATACGTTTTTTTGCGCTAAAAATAAAAAAAAGCTAATCATATATAGAAAAATCAAATACTTGGACATTTCCATTTATATGCAAATGGATGCCTGGAAATATTCGACTTAACATATTGAAAATTGGGTCTTAAAAAAGAAGAAGTTTTAAAAATGGACCCGCAAGATGAATTTAGTGAAAATAGAACCGAGCTTTTTTAAACCTTACTTTGATGAGGATAGAACTGAGGAAAATCTTTTTTATCTTCAGCAACTGCCTCGCGACCTTGTTGATTGTCGTTTAATAATAAAAGAGGACTGCACCTTGTCTGGGTTAAGTTACTTTTTTGGTGCTTTTGGTTATCTTGGCTTTTTTGATGAAAATAATTGGACTGAATTATTTAAAAGCTTTGAGGGAAGAAGCTTTAAAAAAGTAGACCTGGAAGAAGTTCATTTCAAACTCCCATTCAATGTTGCTCTTACAGGAGAAAGAATAGCGCTTAATCTATTGCAGCACTCTAGCTCTGTTAGTTCTGAAACTAAAAAATACACAACACTAGCAAAAGAAAAAAATATTAGAATCTTGGACACTAGAAAAACTACACCTGGTCTTCGTACATTGGAAAAATACGCCGTTCGAGTAGGTGGTGGTGTCAATCATCGTTTTTCTCAAACTGATCTTTGGATGATTAAAGATAATCACAAAACTTTTTTTGGTGGTGTGAAAGGAGCAGTGGAGTTTTTTAAGAATACTGGCTCATTTTACAGACCAATTGAATTAGAGGTGCATGATTTAGCGGAACTTAATCAAGGACGTGAAATAGGTATAAAGCACTTCATGTTAGATAATTTTTCCCCAAGTTCAGTTCATAAGGCTATTGAATCAAAAAGGGGAGATGAAACCTTTGAAGTTTCAGGTGGAATTAACCTTGATTCTTTAAGTGATTACCTAATTGAGGGAGTCGACGCTATTAGTGTAGGCAAAATTACATATGGTGCAACCCCTGTTGATATATCCCTAAAGTATTCGCGATGAGCTTTAGTAAATTAATTTCGTGGTCAGAAAAAAAGTTTAGTCACCTTCCCTGGAGAGTTAATAGAAGCTTGTACCGAACATGGATATCAGAGGTAATGCTTCAACAAACTACAGTATATACAGTTAAGTCGAGATTAGATGAATTTTGTCAAAAGTTTCCAGACATAAAGTCACTCGCAGAGGCGACGGAGGATGACCTTCTCGTGGCATGGAAGGGACTAGGCTACTACTCTCGTGCGAAAAATTTAAAAAAAGCCGCCATATATCTAGTCGAAAATTTCTCTGGTGAATTTCCCGATTCGATTGAGGAGTTAAAGTTAATACCAGGCATTGGGCCATACACCGCATCGGCCATATTCTCTATTGGTAAAAATAAAAAAGCACTAGCGGTTGATGCAAACCTCGAGCGAGTTCTATGCCGTTACTATGGGATTAAGTCAGAAAAAGGTGATAAATTAAAAAAGAATATTCATCAAAAATTTAAAGATAAGCAAATTCTTCCAATAAAGATAAAAAATTGGCGTGGCCTTAATGAGGCTTTTATGGATCTAGGTAGAGAGGTTTGTCAGTCAAGGTCTGCCTTTTGTGAACTCTGCCCTTTGAGTGTTGATTGTGTTGCTAAATCTTGGAGGGAACCCACATCAACGCCGTATATTAGTGAAAAAAAGAGGATCGAAAAAGAAGAGTTATCTCTTCTTCGAGTTATTTGTGAAAAAGATGGAAAAATATTTTGCTATAAAAAACCTAAGGGAACATGGTTAGCTGGGCAATATGAAATTCCCACTTTTGTCTTAAACAAAAAAGATGAAAAGATAAATCAGTATCCATTTCTTACAATTCAAAATATTCCAAATGTCATAATAAAAACAGGAATTACCAAGTACAAAATCAAGAATCACGTTTTGCGTATTAAGGAATCTTTAATGTCTGAATTTGGAGATTTTGAGCTAATCGAAAAAGATATTGCTCTTAAAAAACTAAGTAGTGCATCGTTGAAGTGCTTGAAAGTTGTGGAGCCTTAGATCTGGCGGTTTAATTAATAGTTGAAAAATAATCGTTTTAAAGTAGATTATTTATATGCTTAAGCTTATTTCTATCTTTTTTTTTATAAGTGTCCCTTTTCTTGTTGAAGCAAAGAGATTTATTGAACCCTTGGAGATAAGATTATCCTTCAGTGGTTTACATACCAAAGTAAAAAAAAGACATATTGTTTTTAAAAAGAATAAAAAGGTTTTTGAAAAAAAAGAAAGAAACGAAACAGAATTACTCTGGGGGTTTTTCTCCGTTTTTTATGATGAGCTGAAAGATAGTAACTTAATGAAGGTTGATAATCGAAAATATAAAAAAGTAGAGGCAACTTGTGAGAGAATTGTGTCTTTTGAGGTTGAATATATTAATAACAGTAGAAAATTTGAAATATGTGAGTCCCCCCGACAAAAAGGCGACTTACCAGCAAAGATAATTAAATGGTCGAAATACCTACTTTATAACTAAGTTAAATTTCACAAGCAGATTCTTTAAATTCTTTTTTCCCAGAGCCCTGACATCCAAGTGAGCTTCTTAGATTTGGATTTTCTGTGAAAATGGATAAACGTTCAGGATAGGTAGGATATGTTGAATAATTGTTCTCTTCTAAGCATTCTTCAGTCATTTCTTTTGGTAATAAAAATTTTCCATCACTATATCGGCAGGGAATACTTTGTACTTCTCTTGTCGACAAGATACTGCAGAACTTTGTTTCCAAGGTAAACCTTACACTTTCACGTGCATCGGTATCTACTGATGTTTCATAGGCGATTAGTTCAGATGATAGCCAATCTGCAATTGTTTCTTTTGCAAAACGTCTCTTGTCTAGCGGGTCGCTGTGGATGTATTGATCACTGGATACTTTTTGTGACAAACATTGGTAGGCGTTGTTAAAGATGTCTTCAGTCTCTGTCATGTCAGGTGTTAAAGAGTGGCCAATTTCATGGGCCATGATCATTGCAACAGCCTTTTCAGCAGCCCCTTTTTCTAAAGCTAGAATTAGTTGAGGCCCTAACGTAACAGTATTTTTTTTACATTTTTTTGAATCGCTTTGATGTCCTTCTTCTGGATGGCATCTACATGTCGCTTTCCCCGAGAAAAAACCGTTGAGCTCACTCTCATCTTTTGGAACCTCGAGTGTCGTTTTTTCCAGTCTTACTACTAAGGTATCAAATTTTTCATCAGATATTTTTCCGTCATTTTTCCATGATTCTAACATTTCAAGATATTTTTTTTTTGTGCTAGTAAATATTTTTCTCGCTTTTTGCATTCTGTCTTCTGTGTACAATTCAGTGATGCGTGTATTTGATTCCTGCATTTTTTGCTCCAAAGCTCCACAAGTACTTTCTGAAAGGTTTTGTCTTTGCATACAGGATTGAACTTTTTGTTCTGGTGTATCTCCTTCATTTAAAGAAAAGTTTTTCTTACTAAGCTTGTACATGGAGGTCAGTGCTAGACGTGAGCATCTTTTGATTTCAGCTGCTTGCTGACTTTCCCTGGTTTCTTTCTTTTTTGAAACACCCTGGCAAGAAGGAATTGGGTCAATGTCTTTAGAGGAGCACAATAAATCATTTATTATTTTCCTTTTACATTCGAGATTTTCATCTCTAATTCTTTTTTCTTCTTCTCGTTTTCGACTTTCTTTTTGTTGAGCTATCCTTTCACTAATCTCTTTCCTCTTTTTTGACCTACAGGCTTGATATGCTGTACGTGCTGCTTCTTCCTCTTCTTTTATTTGTCTGATTTCTTGTTGGCATTTACTTAAAGTCTGTTCTTTTACGGCCTTACACTTTTCTTTTATAATTTTTTCGTGGCGAAGCCTATCATCCTCCCTAGCTCTTTCAACGTTTCTTCTGCATTTTTCAAGTATCTCTGGTGTACTACGGGGGCGCGACGTACACATGAGGTAATCTCTTGAGGTGTATGAAAAAGAACTAGAGGTTGATCTTCTCATGCATCCTTCATACTTAATTTCAGCATTCCTGGCCGGGTCAGAGTAAGTACAATTAAAACTTCTACTCCGGTAACGACTCAGTCCTTTTTCTTCTTCAGAGCATTCCTTATCAATCTCATCCATGTAGCGTGAATCGTGAACAGATGGGGGAAGCATTCCTGTGTCGGAGGTATACCTAGTCGACCAGCATTGATAACTACCGAGGGCAGAAGCCATATCATGCACGTACTCCCTGCATGATTCGACACTTTCAAGAAAGTCTGGATTGACTTGAGGAGAGAGCTTAATTGTATTTAATATTTTATGCATAGTTTGATAGTCAGCAAAGCTTATCTCGTACTCTCGTTTCTTTTTACTTTCATCTTTTGGGGAAAAAGCTGCGGATGCATCTGGAGAGCTATTTAAGAAATTAATAGCTTCTTCAATATCATGTTTAGGGTTATTTATGTTTTTATAAATCTCGTCAAATATTTTGTCAGAGGTTTCTTTGAAAGTTTTTGTGTTCTTTTGGGCTCTTGAATTGTTGCATAAATGTTGTATAGATCTATTTCTTTCTTCGCGCGTACTATTTTTTCCAAGTTTACATAAGTTATTCTCAGAATTAACATTTGTATGGTCTGATATGCAGATTTCCATGCCTCCTAAATTTTGTATACTCTCAATTAGGGTTGGTACTGCTAAAGCAGCTGTCTCAAGAGGGGTCTCACTTAGCGCGGGTCTAATTGTCAGAATCAAAAATAATGTAGCTATATAATTCACAAGTGTTATTCGGTATAACTGTGAGTATTATTTAGAAATAATTTTTATTTATCCTTAAAAAGAAGAGAAGAAGCGTAAGCCGGATCCTGTCATGGGATATCATTCATCTAGGGTGTCAATTACTTGGCACCTCGAGCGCTCTACCCGCCTGCTTGGACTGACCGCCCTTTCGTGAGAGTCACATCACAGGCCTATTTGAGCTTGCACCACATAGAGTTTACCTGGTTTCACTACAGCAGACCGAAGTCTCTGTACATTCTTTCTGTTGCACTTGTCCTCACCTCACGGTGGACGGGCGTTACCCGCTATGCTGTCATATGGTGTCCGGAC
>MDTG01177433.1_pt1 | contig 24182 bp, 37 predicted proteins | sample 811421 | NCBI WGS metagenome assembly MDTG01 (sample SAMN05326645, study PRJNA326480) | marine metagenome | isolation source: seawater | place: Pacific Ocean: South East | collected 2011
GATTTAAGCCAAGGAACGGGGACTTAGATCAATATTCGGAGTATGAATGATGACGACTCTTCTTTATCGTGGACAAAACTACGTCCAACACAAGGAAGCTAAATCACAAAAACATTGTGTTGAGCTTACTTACAGGCGTAACCATTACAACACATGCAGAAGCAACGCCAAATCTGAGGTAAATTCTCAATTGGCATATCGAGGTCAAAAATACAAACATTAGTTCTTGAATTTCTTAAAAGCCCTGCGATGCAAGGCTTTTAATTGCCTAGTTGAGACCTTTCTGTCTTGCCGAATTAGCAATTAACTCTTAGATTCTTCTATTAAAAATTCAATATATTTTTTCAATGTATATCCATGACAATCTAGTGGGTGATTAACGGTTGGCATTCCAATTTTTGCATCGTTACCTCTAAACCTTCTGCAGTCGCAAATTAGATCAATATTATATCCTTCCTTGTACTCCTTTGTTCTCTCTTCAAACCATCCTCGAGCAGGTTCCTCCATTGCATTGCATTCATGCCAGGACTCCCAAACTAATTTATCGAACATTATTATCGCCTCCTCTCTAGTTGTTATCTTTTCATAGATATTTCTTACTGGAGAATCTTTGCTATTGATATAGAACTTTTTAGCTGGTTCAGATTTTTTCAGATATCTATTTTGCTTGTTTTGATAATAAATCGACTTCTCGGTAATTGTATCTTCAACAATTGTTCTTGTATCAAGAATACCTAGAACCTCAATTCTCTCCCATTGCCTTTTCTTATGTACATCTAATTCATCTAACATCTCAAGTTAACTGCAATGTCTTTTAGATCAATAAACACTTATGGTACTTTCTCTCAGCCCCCATATATTTTGCAAGTGGAGGCTGTTGGATGGTTAATACATTCCTTGTCCCAAAACTCATCTCTTGTTTCAGTAGGGACCGTATAAGAGAAGTCATGCATTGCTCGAATATCACTTAATGCATTTTTTAGGACGGTGAAAGGAGTTCTTAGTTTCATAATCCTCCATGTCGATTAGTTATATTTTACTTGACCTGGTAAAAATTTAACACATCGGTTTTTACTCAAGTAAAATCAACTAGCGCTTGTCTCTTGAGTTGATAGGTTAGCAATATTAGTATCATAGCTTCTGGTTTATTGATTTGAATGCTTTATTTTTTGTTATCAGTATTACCTTATTAGCAATAAAATATTTATAGTTTATTTAATTCCTACATATTTGTGCGATTTCAAAAAATAGAATATTGAGTTTTAATAAATACTTATAAACCATATTACCAATCTAGATAGAAGAAACGTCTACTTATGGCTCGTCATAGAGGTGACATCTCAATATCAGATAGATATTTAGAAATTTTGTGTAAAATACTTAGCATTGAAATATAAAAAATAGTTTGATCAGACTTCAGACCGTTAATGAATTAGTCATTAGTATATAAGTACATTTTATAATTTTTTGCGATTTTAAGGAATACCCAAACAATTAGTTTATTGCTCACCTTAGTCTGTCTTAATGGGTAAAATCTTGAATAAAGGATGGTATATCATTTTTCTTTTTCAATTGTTTGTTCCCTTAAAAGTTGACTTTAGTGGCATGAAATCATTGATTGAACTATTAGCTTATGATTCCACTCATCCAAATTGTGTTGCTTCTTGATCTATTACAGATTGCACCCAAGTCATAACAGATGAAACTTTTCAATTAGATCTCTTCTCATATCTTTGATGAGTAAGGTCAGGCAAATCTTTATTTTTTTATTTTGCTTGAAAACGATCACATTGAGTTTGATTACTTTCGTCCATTGCATCTTTGAACTGCAAGCATGTTGGCCTCCGCATGATTCTTTTCTGATTGCCAAATTTTATTTGAAGTTTGTCCAATACAAGCAACTTCAGCCGCATTTTTTATTCCAACTGGTAATTGAGTTAACGCTAATACCATTAATGCGAAGCCTGTCCCTGGTGAATGAATGTTTAATCGAAAGCTTTTTAGCCAATCTTTTTTAGTCATTGATTAAATCCTTGCAGATATTCTTTTATAACCAAACTATATAAGGATGACTGAGTTGAATGGAATGGCTAAAAAGAAAGAGAAGAGTATTTAACTAAAAATGATATTTCCTGAAATAGAAGCTATTGAAAAAGGGAACTTAAAAGTAAGTTCCTTACACTTCATCTACTGGGAAAGGAGCGGAAATCCACAAGGATTACCTGTCTTGATTGTTCATGGTGGTCCCGGAGGTGGAAGCAGTCCACTTTATAGAAGATATTTTGATCCCGAAAAATTTAATATTATTCAATTTGATCAAAGAGGATGTGGTAGATCTACTCCTCATTCTGAGTTGAATGAAAATTCTACGCAGCATCTAATTGATGACATTGAAAAGATAAGACAGTTTCTGAAAATTGAGTCTTGGCATGTATTTGGTGGATCATGGGGGTCAACCTTGAGTTTGATTTATGCGATTCAATACCCTGAAAAAGTTTTAACTCTTACTCTAAGGGGTATTTTTTTGTGCAGAAAAAAAGAATTAAGTTGGTTTTATCAAAAAGGTGCGAGTGAAATATTCCCTGAAGAGTTTGATCTTTATCAATCTGTTATTCCAGAAGATGAGAGAGGTGATTTGATTAATGCTTTCTATAAACGGTTGACTAGCGAAGATAGATCAGTGAGAGCGAAAGCAGCATATTCTTGGACTAGATGGGAGATGGCAACTAGCTTTCTTATGCCAAAAGAATTATCAATTAAAAAAGCTGCTAATGATTATTTTTCAGATTCTTTTGCAAGAATAGAATGTCATTATTTTATTAATAATATTTTTTTAGAAGAGAATTATATTTTAAAAAATATTATCAAAATAAAAAATATTCCTGTTTCGATTGTTCAGGGAAGATATGACATCGTCTGTCCAATGAGAAGTGCATGGGATCTCAAACAAGCATTACCTTCTTCAAAACTTTATGTAATAGACAATTCTGGACACTCAATAAAAGAAACTGGCATTACTAATAAATTAATTGACTTAAATAATGAATTAGCGAATTACTTTTGAAATCTCTAAGGATAATTTGTTATTATCGTATAGTATTTTTTATATTGAAATATAATAGCTCTCCCTATTTTTTTTTGAAATTTAAATACTAGTTTCAAATTAAAGTTGTTTTTCTCTTGATTTATTTAATCTTGACTATCTTCTCTATTTATAACTCCAATAGCTTTTACTGGGAATTTCTTACCCTGTCTCCATATTGCTGTAATTATTAAAGCTATAAATGCAATAATTGGTATAAATCTAAGTACTTCCATCGTAGAAGGTTCAGTAACCAAAGACTTAAATGGATCACTTAGAGATACGGGAACAACTTCGTATGAATTTGCTAATTCATTTAGATTTACTTCCATTTTCCTGGATCAATTTTTACCAACCTAGAAAAAAAAACTGTTTATTTACTTATTATTCGACCATTTGTGATTTGAACGTACAAAATATACACTATATAGTATTTTAGATTGATTCCTTTTGTAACCTAAGTTTTACGGTGTTGTTTTTATTCTTGGTCTCTGCTCCTCTAGGCGGTGTCATTTATGAACCGCTATTTTTATAAGCAATTTATCTAACTAGGCCTGAGAAGAATAATTAATTAAATATGGTTAGTTTTTGCAGCTTTTAGCACTATTGCAGTTGAGTTGTAACGTTCCAGTTGCTTAAATTTTTTAATTCATCTGGTGTTTTCATTTTTGTTCTTTTAATTAAAAATTCTAATTTCCACTTTCTCCAAAGCTATATGAAGGAGAAGTGTCTTGCTTTTTAATCTTGACTCCAGGAATATTCTCTTTTGAAATAGCTTTTAATTCATCTCCCGAGAATTTAAAACCAAATTCATTAGCTATTTGAGCAATTTCATTGGCTGTGGCTGCCTTTCTTACTGAGATTAGTAATTCTCTATTATGTTGAAGCTCTTCAAGAAAAGCTTTTAGTTGATCTAATGCCAATGTAGAAAGTTTCCAAGCTTGAAGAACACATCATGATGTTAATTGATTTTTAAAAGTATAAAAGAGCTTAAAAGTCTTAAAAGTTTAATTTTATGTAGTTTGTATGTTTTGTACTTGATTGAATGTCAATGGATTTTATTACCGATTGTTATTGATTTTGTAGTAGCTAAAAATGTGTAGTCACATATCCAAATGATTAGAGCTCAAATTCCTGTATCCCCTTTGCTAAAAGGTTCCACTCAGGTGAGAATTATAGAACGAAGTTGGGGCATTGAAAGGTGCTACATAACACCAGATGGCGATAAAGTTTGTACACCTGCGCCTTTTTCCACAAACCATCGCAATTTAGATTGGAAATTATGTGCGTAGAAAAGTCCGTTAAGTTTGAAATGAATATGTAATCTTGCGAACCAGTTGAGCTTTTTTTATTCTTTCTTCATCTAAATCGTTGCTTATCTACTACATGAGGACTTTCTCCATAACAATAAATGTACTTTCACCATGAGATCACGTTAGAAAAAGTTGGGAGAGTTGCACCTTCTGTATTTGTGAAAGAAAAATTGATTGAATAGAGATGGTTACATTGGTGAAATTATGGATATTGTTATTTAGCCATGCCTGAGGAAAGCTGGGATTAAAATCCTAAGGTTTGGATAGAATATGTGAAGTCTTAAATAGATTGAGATGTCACTTTTAAAGAATAAAAAGAGGATAAGGTCAGATTTAGATATTAAATATTGGGTTTATATAATAGCAACTGGGTGTAGACGTATTTATCTCAAGTGAGTTTGATCGGAAAATGATATGAATTTCTATTAATTAAGACTAAATAATTACTTTCTTTTTTATTTTCTCAATAAGAAGGAAAAAGAAATTTAATTCAGTATTATTCACATCCTACTTAATGTATACATTTTACATATTTATTCACAATTGAAAAGATATTTTATTAGGCTGTGTTTTAAATAATCCAACAAATATGACGTCAGGTATTGAGTACTATAAAAAACTTTCTAAAGAGGTTAGGAGCAAAGAGGATAAAATTAATTTCTTTGATAAAAATCAAAAGGCATTTTATCTCGATATTTATTCGGATAGTTGGTCTAAGATGATGGAGGCGTATGCTAAAGCAGTGAATTTAAGTTCAGAGCAATTAAATGAAATTGAGGAAATGAAATGGAAGGATATGCCTGAACAGTTAAAACTCTTTGCCTATGATTTTTGTATTCTTAATGGTTTTATTTATACTGGAGTTGGTAATTAGTTAAATTATCAAATACTCAATTCCTCACTTTATTATTTAAGCTTATTTTTCTTAAAAAAATATCAATTTATAAATTAATAGATTTATTCTTTTCTTTCATTATTTTTTTTTTGCTCGAATCCATCTTTAAAGTCTGAACCAGATTTATTAAACCATGCTAAAAATGCTGCGAGAAATGTTCCTATTAAAAGAGCAATACTCCATTGAGATAGATTATCCATTAGCAAAAAACTTTTCTTCCAGTAGAGGAGTAATAGTAACAACCACCATCAGTTCCGATATAGAACATTCGGTTTTTGTATTTTGACTTTGAAAATTGTTCAAGTCTTCTTTCATGAAGTTCAAAATTTTTGGTATTTAGTTCTGGATTTCTTTGTCTTTGCTCATTAGTTCCCTCTTCTACATTCCAAGCAAACTTTCTTATAATCCAAATGGTTGCTATAAGTAGAACAAAAATTAGTACATTCATTTAATTTATATGAAATAAAATTGTTAACAATAGTCTCTCAACTCCCTCCACTTATCTAGTCCTGCTTGAAGGCTCTCCATTTCAGTAATGGATCCATTGACTTTAAATGCCTTAATCAATGATTCTGTAGCTTCAATTCCATAGTTAGCAGCTTCTCTTTGCCTTGCACAGAGCCTGTCTTTAGAACCATCTTTTAGATCGCTCTCGATCTCTTTCAGTATTTTGCTAGCTTGCTCTTGTTTTTGATAAAATTTATTTAAATACATTTCAAATTCAGTTTCGGCCTTAACTGGTATTACTGAGAAAAATAAGAAAGAAAAAAATATCAGATATGTAATTAAAACGCGTTTCATATATCTATAATGATGTTTTTGCAAGGGTCAAATCTATTAGGATGCGATTTCATATTTTAACGCCTCGCATTTAGATCTTATTAATTTTAAAGAAAGTATTCGCATGACTTTAATTACTTTTAACTTTTTATTTAATGAATTAGGAATGATTTTAGTTTGTTTTTGCTCTTCTTATATCTTCTTTTCTTTTTAAGAGCTAGCCAAAGCAAATAAACTAATTAGCTGTTATTATAATATTATCGAGGAAATTTGTATTTTAACTTTCCTATTTGAATCACTAAGTGTGGTGTTTACGGACAAGTTTAACCTTTACAATTCTCTACCAATTTCATGATAAAAGTTAATTTAATAGCTTATATAAATCAAATGAAATAGACAGAAAGCTTTGATTAATTAATATAAAAAGTGTGTAGAATTAGTGAAGTATGGATTATTAACTCTAATTCCTTAATATGAGTAAAATAACTATTAAATTTACAGTAAAAAAGGGGCTCTTATTGCCCCTAGTTAAATTGGTTGTCAATTAATTAATATTAAGGGCTTTAATTTCTTCTTTCAAGCCGCTAATACTTCATCATTAGATACTAAGATCTGATCCGATGACTTTTCTAGTTCTTCAGAACATATTGTTTCTATAGATGTAACTCCTTCTGATTCTGAAATGTCTTCAGCATTGTTCTCAGAAATAACTTCAAGTTTAGGTTGTACTTCAATTGTCGAGTTGATTCCAGAAATAACAACTGGTGTTAAGTCTATTTCTTTACCCATTTGCGACCAAGGGTTAACTGTTGCTGCAATAAAATCTCTATTCGATTTGGTTTTATCACCGCGAGTAATTAGTAATAGTGGCAGTCCAACTGTAAATAGACAAAATATAGCTAACGAAAAGTTGGCGATGGCCATTGCTTGACCAGGTTCAAATGCTGCTATAAGCATGAAAAGAAAGCGATTTGTTTAAAAAATCACTTATTTTCTGCTTTTAGACCATCCTTTCGCAAACAAACTTAATCGAAAAGTCCTGATTTTTAATTGTTAAATTAAAAATCAGGACTTTACAGATATATTAATTTTGAAAGTTGGAGGAGATATCTGGCTCTGTCATAAGACGATAAGCCAAGTCATCAATTCTCCTCTGGTTTACTCCATTATCTCCAATCCCAACTCTTGATTCTGATCTGACTTGAATAATCTCTTTCTCTGGAATTGCTTTGATTAGCAAATCATCAGTATATCTTCTCCACTTCGTCTTTGCTTCTGCGTGAATATACGTATTGGTTTGCTCTACTATTTTTGTTCGTGGTGTCTCCAAAACGATTTTTTTGGCTTTTCTAAATGCATTTTCTAAATCTTTTACCTTAAAGTCTTCTCTAACACAGTGGGTTATGACAATACATTCGGGGAGTTCATTCGTAGAAGCATTGATTTGATTTGGAGTGATAAAAACTAAAATAAGAAATAAGAGGATGCTGATTAATCGATTCATTATTTAATAATAATAATCTAGTGAAAAATTATTTAATATTAGATGACAATATAGCCTAAGTAAAAAAATAATGTGAAACAAATCTGTTTTTAATAGCCCTTTCTATTGTTCAGGATATATGTAAGTACAAAATAATGAGATAAAAACAATATTTAACATTACATAAAATGATTGATTAAATTGCAATTTTATCCCCCCATCCTTTGTTTTTACGTTCCAGATCTATTATTGAGTTTTTTTGAGCATTCAATAATAGTAGATGGTGAACTAATTCAATCTTTGTTGAAGTGACTTCTTCTGAATAAAATTTTAAAGGCTGCTCACCGAGCATATTGTCTCCACTCATTAATTACCTCAACTTTTAAATAAAAAACTTTTTAGTATGTAAATCACTATTAGCGGTTATTTTTAAGGTTTTATTCCGATTTCCTTTACATTAGCCTCTTTCCCTCCATACCTAAATCTTGAAATTTAAAAGATTTGAAGTGTGTTCTCTAGTTATGAGATTTAATTAATTTATAGCATCAAATATATGAGCCATAACTATCGAATATTACAGTTATTCTCTTTTTTTAAGAGATTAAAATATAATTATTAAATAACCATTATAAAAGCCAAAAAATATTTTGCTTATTGCTATCTTTCAATTCTCACTCAAATTAAATTCGTTAAAAATTTATATATATTGATCTTTTATTATGTCGATTTGTTTAAAGGATTCAGTGAAGCTTCTATTTTTAATAGAATCTGAAAGCCTTACTAATTTATCTTCTTATTTTAGTGATGGTTATAATTATCTTTGACTATTGCTACAAGTAAACAATTATGAGTATTGCAAAAACATCACCATTATATGAATATTGGAACTCCGATCAAAGAGAAGATGCAGAAAAAAAAAGATTATTAAAGATTAATAAAAATGAACCAGCTTCTAATCTTTTTAAGAATGAACCCTATAAATGGGAAATTCTCTATCAAAGCGTAGTAAGAAATGTTATGAGAGGTGATGAAACTTCTTTAAAAGGATTGATGGTTTTGTTATCTACAATTAATAAAAAAGAAAAAGATAAATCGTTAATATCCCTAGAGGGTTTTTTAGATAAATATCTTATTAACAAATTGAGATATGAAAAACATCAAGACATAATTTCAACCAAAAATATTTTCAACGCATTAATAATATTGTGGAATATTTTTACAAATCCGTATGAACTAGAGATTAAAAAAGATAAAAGTCATATGTATGAAATTACAGGCATGTTTTTCTATCAATTAAGAAAGCTATTTTCATTTAATAAATAATGTTCTTATTGTTCTGAAAATCTAAATTTATTAGAGTGATCAAAAGTTTCACAACAAACTATAAGAGAGAGCTTTTCTCTATTGAATTTTGAAGCTTTTCAGTGCGTGAGTTTTTTTGAGGTCTAGATGCATCAAGTACTGCTGCACAACATAATTGCCATGATGAGCCGTCTTTTAATTTTAGTTTCCTAGAAATATTAATAGGGGCTGATGTTAAGGATGTTATTTCATCAATATGTTCAAGTGTCTCCCATAGCTCACTCTCTAGGAAGTCCAGTTCTATTTTTGAGAGAATTCTTGTCGCTATAAAATCCTCAACTAATTCTGTAAGTTCTAACGGCATTTTATTTAATTGAGATATCTATGGCTTGAAGGAAAAACCATTCTGAATCAAAAATAAAGTTTTTTCAGGATAGCATTTAGCTTAATCATTTAGATATGAATTGATTTCTAAATTTTTCTTTAATGATTTAAGACAGAAGGCGATAATATTTTGTATTGAACTGATTCTAATTAAAAAAAATAATCATGGAGATTACAACTGAATATGCAGAGAGCGCTCAGAAAGAAGCTGAATGGGCATATAACAAAGCTATGGAAAAGTTCTACTACTCAATGTTGGAAGTCGTTTTTTTAAGAATCAAAAGTCATCTAAGCCTTCATGGACTAAAGAAAGTTGTGGAGATAGATAAGAAAAGAGCTAATAATGAAAATCTAGGAATTGAATTTAGTAAAAAAACTTGGCATATTTTAGCTGAAACATGGAAAGTTGCGGAAGGTGAAGCGTTGACAAAGATAGCAGATCTTTACGGACTTGAGTTGTCTGACTTGGATCTCTCTAAAATTCAAAAATAAATGATAATAACCATAAATGCTCTCCCTAAAATTAATTTGAGCTAAATTTAATTTGCTCTGAAATCCTTAACTGATTAATTTGAAGCTGCAACAATTAAAAAAATTCTTGAGAGAGAAAAAAAAACTACTTAAAAAGCAATATCTTAAGAACCTTGTCGAGAAAAAAAATAACGATTCAATTAATACCAGCTAAAATAAATTAAACCTTCCAGGTCTCCATAATTTTCTATTACCTTAAATTTTCTTATTTAATCTAAAAATGAAATTAGAGATGAATAAATTAGACTGGTATTTTAGTCTATGTCATATTACTCTTAGTATATGACATATTATGCAAAGTCAAATCATATTCAATATGATGATTGGTTTGACAAAAATATTGACCCAATTGATTTAGAGTATGAGAAGGAAAAGAAATTTAGTAATTCTGTTCATGACAAGTTTTATAAAATGTCCAGTCATAATTTAATTATTGGTGGATCTGAAGTTGCCGAGGACTTGAATAAACCATATAAATGTAATGATGGCTTTTGCTCATTAACAGATGAAGAACTCAAACAACTCTAATTCAATGAATACTTAATATAAATATTATGAATTTGAACGCTCAGGTATTTATTTACCTAGATGCTTTTGCTTTTATTCTTTTGTCTGGGATGTTTGTTCTTTTGTTTAAAAGCAATAAATGGTTTCAACGCTCTAGAGCTTTATCTCAAAAAGATGATTGAATTATGTATATGAAATTTCTACTATTATCAATTCTCTTATTTGGTTTAATTACTCCTTCAAAAGCTGTTAGTAGAAGAATGTTTGAAGTTCTAGATACCTGTGCGAGATATAGGCTAAAAGAGAAAACTGCTTTAGTGGCAATAAAAGATCTCAAGCTCAAATATGAGGGCAAAAACGAAAGTGAGGCAGAACTATTCATTAAATTGTATTGTTCCGTTTTCACACCAAATGAAAATGTAGATTTTTAGTTAAGAGATGAATCGTTTACTTATTCTTCAGCATTTACAACGCGAGGGCCCTGGATTATTTGTTCAAATTGCTGAGGAAAGAGGATTTAGTGTATATACTTTTCGCTTGGACTTAGGAGATTCTCTTCCAGAAATTATTAAAGGAGATTTGCTTTTAGTCATGGGTGGAACTATGGGTATCAGAGATATTGGTAATCCAAATTTTCCATGGCTAAAAAAAGAGATTGATCTTATAAAAAATGCCTTAAATCAAGAGATTGGCATAATAGGTGTTTGCTTGGGCGCTCAGCTTTTAGCTTATGCTGCAGGAGGTGATGTTGAACTACTTGAAGAAGGTTTCTCTAGCAAACCATTGGCAGAAATTGGATGGCATAGTGTTTATTCTCGTTTTCTTGAAAAGAATAATAAACTCACAAAACTTTTGGGTAAAACTTTCCCTGTGTTGCACTGGCATGGGGACAGAATAATATTACCTACTTCGGCAAAGTTGATTGGAAGTAGTTGTCGATGTAAGGAGCAATTATTTCAAATTGGATCAAAAGCTTATGGTATACAATTTCATGTTGAGATAGAGGACGTGATGGTTAGGAGGTGGATCAATGAGGATAAGGACTTTATTACTTCAGCTTTAGGGCAAGACGGTCAATCTATTTTACAAAAGCAACAAGACGAATACGGTGATAAAACTCTAGAAGCTAGATTAGAATTTTTAAATACAATGATTGACCTTGTAAGCTAAGGAATCTATTTCGGCTGATAATTATTTTTGAAATGATTGACGATTTCACGCTAGACCAGTGCAAAAAAGATAGTGAAATTCTTAAATTAAAAATTAAAAATCTTGAGCATGGTATTAATGAAGCAGAAAAAATGATTGCTGAATCACAGATGAATGATGAGGCATTGACGTTTTTAAGGAGAAAAGTTGCTGAATCAAATCAGGATTTGGCAGCTTTATATTTAATTGAGTAATCCCATAGTCATAAAGTGTTTTTATGACTATGGGATGCATGAATCTAATTGTTAAAATAAATGCTATTACCTCATCACGAGGAAAAAACTTCAATCAATCTAGTCTTAATAGATTATTTAGGCAGCTTTCTCAACGTTTGAATTTGGAAAAAGAGAAATGATTTCACCATTTGGTGTCTTAAATACTCTTTCAATAATTTCTCCTTCATTGATAATCACTTTTGTGTTTATTGATCCAAAGGGTATTGTTTTTATACTTGGCACCAGTGCTTTTTTTAAATCTGGGTATTTATCCAAATTATTAAAGTCTTTGATTTTTCTCTTGTTAGCCATTCCCTAATTAGTCGAAGTTATATTTCTCTTTTAACTGATTTATTGGACAACGTAAAGACCTTCATATGACTTTTTCTTTTATTTAACTGGCTAGCAAAAGATTAACATGACCTGATTCTTTGAATTTGCATAAGATCTTTTTTGTTATGGTGTAAATAGTTATTTCATTAGCGTTGCTTTTTGTTTTTCTTAAGAGTACCCCTTTGAAAAGGTTTCTTAATTGTCAACAATAAATAGCAATAATCAAAAAACTTAGTAGTTGCAGAATTTATCCTTTATTTAAAACTTGCTATTGATAAGTTCTCTAGTTTTAAGAAACACCTCCTTTTTATAGTCTTCAGATTACCTTAATCATGAGGGTAGGTTCTTCTTTTATTTCCTAGACTTGTTAATTTTACTTCTTTTTTTCATATTATCTTTTGTTGAAGTTTTAAGTATACTATAAACTGATAATTCTTATAGTTCTATTCATTTCATTATGAATATATTCCCAAAGAAAATAATGCTTCTAGGTAGTGGTGAATTAGGAAAGGAGGTAGCCATAGCAGCCAAAAGATTAGGTTGTTATGTTATTGCATGTGATAGATATGAAAATGCACCAGCGATGCAGATCTCTGATCAGTTTTCAGTCTTAAATATGAATAATGCTGATGAATTAAAAGAAGTAATATCTGATTATAAACCGGATATAATTATTCCTGAAATAGAAGCACTTGCTGTAGATTTGTTAAGGGAAATCGAAAAAAATATTATTGTAATTCCTAATGCTAGAGCTACTGCAATAACAATGAATAGGGATAAAATAAGAGATCTTGCCTCTAATGAATTAAATTTAAGAACTGCAAAATTTAGTTATGCAATTAATAAATCTGAGCTTAAGACGAAGGCAAATCAGATTGGCTATCCTTTATTAATTAAGCCAGTTATGAGTTCTTCAGGTAAAGGTCAAAGTTTAGTTTATAAAAAACAAGATTTAGACGAAGCATGGAATTTAGCAATTGAGAAATCAAGAGGGAAATCAAAAAAAATTATTATTGAAGAATTCATTGAGTTTGATCTAGAGATTACTCTATTGACTATTAGGCAAACTAATGGTCAAACATTGTTTTGTTCTCCCATAGGTCATGAGCAAAAGGATGGAGATTATCAATGCAGTTGGCAACCCGCTGAACTTCAAGAAAGTGTTTTAGAGGAAGCTCAACAGATTGCTAAATGTGTGACGGACAATCTTGGAGGAGTAGGTTTGTTTGGAGTTGAATTCTTTATTAAAGGCGAGGAAGTTATTTTCTCAGAGCTATCACCAAGACCTCATGATACAGGCTTAGTGACTTTAATTAGTCAGAATATAAATGAATTTGAATTGCACCTTAGAGCTGTCTTGGGTATTCCGATTCCGGAAATTATTTGCGATGATCCCTCTGCGAGCAGAGTGATTTTGGCTACTCAAAATAATAGATATGTAAGCTATAAGGGAATTGAAGATGCCTTAAGTCAATCGAATACAAATTTATTTATGTTTGGGAAACCAACCTCTACGGAAGGTCGTCGGATGGGGGTTGCCGTTGCAAAGGCTAAAACCATTGAAGAAGCAAGGCTCAAGGCTGACAAAGCAGCACAATCCGTTCAATTTATAAATGAATAAGATGTTTAAAGATTCTTCTTCTGATTTTATTAGCTGTCAGTCGATCTGGTTTCTCTTTTTGACTGAGTTGAATTGGAATCCTAATGCAATCAACCCTCTTGAGATAGTTCCTGAATCTTTTTGGCCTGAAGTTACTGACATGTTGATCGAAGCTAGATATATCGGCCAAAAACGTGAATATTATCTTAGAGAATCTGATAAATATATCGACTATTTAGGTAGAGGAGGTAAGCCTTTTAAATCAAATTGAACTAATAGATCAAATATAATTCTTGTTTACAAAGTTTTTGCTGGTCGACATTTTTGTTATGAAAAATTAGCTTTGTTAACTGGTTATTTTATTTTGATTTATTTCAACAGACTTAAGTCATGATTTTGTTTTATGGGCATAGAAAATCTAAAAAATCATTTTTTGTTTTAATGTGATCAATCTAATTTCGATATTAGCTTTTATATACTATGTCCAAAAAAAGGATTCTTTTGTTTTGTTATTAAACGGATTACTATCTTAATTTGTTATGGAAATCTTTGATCCGGCATTTCAAAATACAGCTGTATCTGGAGTTAAGCCACTTATATCCTTTGCTTTCTTTACTCTTGTTGGATCATTTTTCCTTGGTGCTCTAGTTACATCTCTTAGAAGGGGAGTCAAGGAGCAGGGCTGGTTTAAATTTGAGAAGAAAAAGGAAGAGAAGTAGATTTAAAGTATTTTTTAGTAATTTACTTAACTAATAAGGGTCCGACTATTGTATTCACAGGCTTTTGTATCGACAGGAACTTCGCTTTAGGAATAATCTGTTACTATTACTAAACGTTCGGCTCAATTACAAGCCGCAGTAAGACTTAAGACATGGAACGGGGTCTTGAGCATTACATCAAATAGCATGGCTGTTCTTATTTACAGAGGTAAAGAGTATCTTCAACAGAAAGAAGTTACCCCAAAGAAAATTGTAGAACTTAGTTATAGACGTAACGTCTACACCTCTAGACAAGCAGAAGCTAGAAAGCAACTCCAACTATCCTTGACTTACCGAGGTATTCAATACCAAAAGTAGTAGAGAATATTTTGATTTAGGGGTTCTATAAGGCCCCTTTTTCTTTGATACCGCATTCAAAATTAAATTTAGTTATGTGTATTAGTGCTTGAGTTCTATTACTCTGGCTTTTTTAATCGATAATGATGTAGAAAGAATAATGACTCCGACATAATCAAAATGATTAATCAACAGTCATGGCCTAGTTGCAAACTTCCTAAAACTCAAAAAGCTCTTGAAGTAATTTATTCAATTCTCTGGAAAAGGCCCAAAGTTTTCAGATGCTATTACAGGTCAAATTAATAGATTTTTATTCTTTGACAAACATCAATGAGCTATATTAATTTTTTATCAATATGTATTTTTATTTAAATAAATAGTCGTAGAAGGATATTAACCATGAAGAGGAATGATGTTTTGTTTACCAATCTTGATAATAGTCTTTAATTTTTATCGCTTTTGTTTTAAATACTCTTTACGTAATGAAATTAGTGAGTTAAAAGTCATACAGAACCCTTTTTCGAGATATGGTTGTAATGAAAAGGTTTAAAGCCTTTGACGACACACTCTTTGATCGTCATCCTGATTTGAAAGATGTTCTTAAGCCTAACGATGATTATCAGGAGCTAAAAAATATTCTAAAAAAAAGACCTGGTAGCCTACCTATAGGATCTTTTAATACCAAGGTGATTATTAATGATGGTGAAATTGTTGAACGCGTTTACAAAACACCAAAGGGTCAAGTTGTCTCATTATTTTCAAAATCATCCAATGTCATTTTTGATAAAGCCGCTTAATAAGCATAGGCTAAATTAAAAAGGTATTTATGAGATGTAAAATTTTTATTGAATAAGATTTAAGATAACTAGTAATAAAATTCTTCTATATGTGTTGCTGATAAAAGCAACTTTAAAATTAGAGTTATTTACAAAAAGGAAACATGGAAGTCATTCAGGCAATTAAGAAAAGAAGAACTATTCATATTTTTTCTAAAAAAAGAGTAGCGAAAGAAGTTATAGAAAGATCTATAGTTGCAGCGAATCAAGCTCCCTGTCACCGAAATACTTTCCCTTGGCGTTTTACTCGCCTTGGTATTAATAAACGAGAACTTCTTTGTCAACTGCAGTTGTCCTTAAAATTTGGTGATAAGCATATAGACGAGAATGATTTGATAAAGATTAAAGATAAAATTCTAAATCCTTCTCACTTGTTGGTTGCGACTCAAGTATGTTCAAATAATAAAGCTCAAAAAATCGAAGATTATGCTGCCTGTGCTTGTGCAATTCAAAATTTGTCACTTTCACTTGTAGCAGATGGCGTTGGTTCCAAGTGGTCAACTGGGACAATCACAACAGACCCTAAGACCTATCAAATAGCAGAAATAGATCCAAGTAAAGAGGAAATTATTGGATTTATCTGGATTGGATACGGAAAAGAGCCACCATTAATAAAAAGGCCTTTACTAAATACAATATATAGAGAGAAGGATTAACTGATTTAATTTATTGACGAGAGGTAATGAAATTGGTATGGCAGAGTAGAAGCGACACTAAATACGATTAACACCATACTTGTTTTGTCTAATCTATTCATTTAAAAACAACCCTTAGATGAATATAATTTAAACGATGACTATTGTTTTCATTGGACGTAAGAGGTAGGGACAACTAGACATCGCTGATTATGAAATCTTTCAAACAAGATCAGGAGAGGGTTAAACTTTTTTCAAGATCATTATTGGTGTCTAATTAAATGCCTTATCCTGAATCTGGACTTACACCTTGCTTGAATCCTCTTAATTGCGTTTTCTTTCAAAAAGAATTTGAAAATGTAGACAGGATATTTGACCAACTAGTTACTATTGCGGAAAAAATCCCTAGAACCGAAATTTTAGAAAATAACGATAGCTATTGGAGGGGGGTTTGTAGAAGTCTTATTTTCAGATTTCCAGATGACTTGGAAATTTTAAAAATCGGAAAAAGGATTCAAATCAAATCGGCATCAAGATATGGTGGAGGGGATCTTGGCGTTAATGGAACTAGAGTTGGAAAATTATTAACTAATTTAGAAAAATTAAATAGTTAGTTGCCATGATTTTGATAAAAACAATCAATTCATTGTGGTAGACATTATCTTTAGTTATCTTTAAGTAGCTGTATTTTTTAGATGAATCGGGCACAGAAATATTTCCATTTTCTTCCAAAGGGAACCTATTTTGAAAAAAGCATAGATACAGAATTTGGCAAAGAGAATATATATGTAAGCCCAGATGGCAATAAGCATTCGATCCCTACTCTTCGAGAAATGAACATTTGAGAAACTATGACTTATTAGTGAGCATAATCAATTGTGATAATTGTTTCTGAACGTGTGATTTTTATGATTGTTTTAATAAGTTCAGAGACTTTGAAAATAGCCATTATTCCATGATTGGAATAATCTACTTATTCATTTCGTTATGAATTAGTAGTTCTTGCGTATTGCATCTATGGACTCTAACGATATAACTGAATCAACTAGAAGTTTGACTATGTCCATCTTCGATCGCCTGAGCAACAGGTTCTCAATAAAAAAGATAGACGAAAGCAAATGTTATTCAAGAAGTGAAATGGAACCTTTACCAACTGAGATCTATCAAGATATCGTTGAATTCCAGTCAGATGTAAATCGCCCGATTGATATCTCTATTTATAGAGAATTCCGAAAAGATGCGGCATAATCTCTTTTCTGATCTTTACTTAGTGCTTTTATTATTTGATTTCAATGATTTTTATGAAAATGATAAACCTGTGATTAATCTTTTTTGAACTAAGAATTTTGTTCTTTTACTGTTTTATCGAATGACTGTAGAGTATCTAGAGAGAAGTATTAAAAGTTTTTTCACTGATGGATAGATTTCAAGCACAGTCTTTGGCTAAAGAATTAAATGAATTAGCATGTAAAGGCTGCACAGAGGGCTGGCTTGAGAAACATAATGGATTAACAGATCCAATCCAAGACATTAATGACTGTGCAACCTTTGGCTTTATTACTTCTGAACGACAAGAAAGATTAGTTAATGAAGTAAAAGAGATTAATTCTGTTGATTAGATGATAAATTTCATACACATTGCGATTAAGAATTTTTAATAGAGCACATGGACAAAATAGATGAAAATATTCCGAGTAGGTTTTCTGTTCCCCCTTTCGCTTCTGATGATGAAATTTGGAACAAAATTCTGGAAGTGTTAACACCATCAGAAAAGATAGAAGCTAACCGATCAAAATCTGAGTTTAATGATCCATATATGGGGGGTAAAGAGATAATTGTTAAACGCTTGGATCAATCCGAAATAGCTGTTGCATTACTTTCTGAGGTTACGAGAGATGGAGATGATTGGGCAATTTATAGAGAAATTTAAATGGATACTTTTTCATTATTTGCCTTAGGAGCCCTTGTCTTATTACTTCTTATTTTATTTTTACTTTACCAATTACTTAGGAAATTGATTAAAAAACAAATTGATGAACAAATTAAAGATATGATTCCAATAAAGGGAGTCAGAGAAAGAGTAGGAATAAGATTAAAATGGAGAAAAACAACCAAATGATTAATCAATATTCTATGCTTATTTAACTTATACCTAGACTTTCCACTAACTAATAGTGTTTGGTTTCTTCTTAAACCTTCTTGGCTTTAATTTTGGAAAATTTCAATTTTCATAATTTATTTTATAGTTTGTAGATTAGTAAGTAATACCGATGAAATGACAAAGAAGAAAGGTTAGATTCTTAGTATTATTATTTTGAATTTTATGAATACAATTGATAATAAAAACCTTTCCCAACCTCAAGTAGATCCAATTGATGATTACTTAGAGTGTGTTACTTATTGTTCAATATCTAGCAGTGCCGAGGAAAATGACTGCCAAACTATATGTATGGAAAGACATTTGAAAAGATTGTACTTTTAAATATTTATTTAACCTCTAACTTATAAAGTTTCATCTTATTTTCGTTAAATAACTCTTGAAATGTTTTTACATGTTGGACCAATAACAATAGGTTTAAATACTTATGAAAAATATTCTCAAACTTGCCATCTTGAATTTAGATGAAATGTGAAATTGGCTCATCCTATTTCTTGGTATTGGCTTGTTGGATTTTTTCTATGGATGATTCACAACGTTTTAGTTCTTAATCGTAAAATTAACCTTGATAAGGAAAATCAAATATCAAAGCGATTCAATGCAATTTCAAGCCTATACCCAGAAGGTACTTTCATTCCTCGGAGATAATAAATAATTGGATTAGATTTTGAATATTATGATTTCTTAGTTAGTCATCTAATAATGAGGTGGTTTTGAAGTCTCTTGCGGAAAGTATTCTTCAGTTTCATTAATATCAGAGTTATCCTTCTTTCTGAAGTATTCCTCAGATTGATCAAAACAGTCGTTGTCTGGATTTATCTTTTCTTTCATACCTGAATAATATTAATTGATTCTTATAGAATTCTATTTTTAATATTGAGTAAATTCAAGTCTTTGGAAAGTATATTTCAGTGAAGCTTGATGATTTTTGTAAAGTGCTTTTTAAGCCATTCCGTTACATATTATTCCGGCTTTTGCCATTGTAATTAGAACAAAATGATGAAAGCTTGGTACTGCTTTATCTAAGGCTATAAGAAATATAAGCAGTGACATTGATGTCATGGAAAGATACTGCATCCAATGAATGCCAGCTTTATCCAGTCCATATTTATCAAAACTTGAACTAGTCATTTTTTCAATGCTTTGGTCGGTGACCATAACGCATAAATTTACTTTTCGCCGATTATTTTTATTTGTTGATTGATCCCGTTACAAAATATTAGGAATTATATGAGTTAAATTTCTAAGTTTTTCATTACATCTTCGCCTCTTTCGAAGATCGTTTTAGCATATTCTGTCCATTTTCCCTGCCCCCAGTATCGGAAACAGCTAGTTTCTAATAGCAAAAGGTACAGGAGTGCTTCTTTATAGCGATTGTTTTTTGTTATGGATGGATTATCAATTACTAAATGGTCAAATTTTTCATGGAAGTAGGAACTAAGTTTTGAAATAGGTTCTAAAACATTTTTATATCCATCTTCCCAGCTCAAGTTGTTAGTCCAGCTAGCTCCATTTATTGAAAAAGATTGATCTTCATTTCTCAATTCTTCAATTGCATTTTTAATCTTTATTGGTGTTATTGGTCCAACTATTTTTTTCCATATTTTATGTTGATCTATTGCTTGTATCTTGGGGTAACTATCTTGATTGATATTTAAATTCTCTAGCAAGTCGAGGTATTCAGTTCCGTTCATAGCAATTGTTTGACTTTTATTTGTTTTCGGTCCAATCTTTTTATACGCCTGAATGAATGCTTGAGGAAATTCGTTCATCATTACCCCACCATTCTCTCCGTCTGCTATTTGTGTGACAAGCGAGGGAATACTTTTTTGCCCTATTGTTTGTTTACAAAGCCCTAGGGCCTCGTAATAAGGTTGCATTTGTCCTACAAGTTTTGTATCTGATCCTTGAGTCTTTATTAAAGATAGTATTGAGATAGTATTTCCATTACTATTTTGAGCTGTGAGCTTATTTGGTATATATTTCTGATCGTCTCTCAATTTTGAGCCATCTAGATTTTGAACACTATGTTCTTGTAGCATTACCCAGAGATATCCACATTCTTTTATAGACCGTATCAATTGATAAAGAACTTCTGGTTGATTTGGAAGATGCATCTCAGGAAGTGAGAATCCTTTTACTCGTCGTAATGCATCCTCTCCAAATAATGATGAGAAGTGATGCTGCCAGGCTATAATTTGTAATTTAAAGTCGGATGGTGGAGTTGAAGAAGCGACAGCATGACTCCAAAATGTCCCTAGCCATTCAACATGGGGATGAATAGCCTTATCACAAGTCAGGAATCTTAAAGATTCAAGAATATCTTCTCGACCCATTTGCTCAATGCCCCAGAGAAGGTTTCCAGAGTAATCAATCATTATTTTTGGATCATATCCTTCATCTATCAGACTTGGAATGATTTCTGCTAGACGTTTGTAGCAATGAGCAAATGGTTCTGCATTATGATTATCTCCTTCTGAGATGTTCTCAAACATATATTGCAAATGTGAAATCAATTCTCCATTCTTTCCTGCTGGAATTGTTGGTTGATGCATATGAAGTGCACATGCAAACCCTGAATTTATATTCTCTAAATTTGAGCTTAACTTGAGTTGCGTTATGCTTCTTTTTCTATTAACTAACTCGTTAACCGAAGCCTCATATCCACATATCGATGGTAAATCGTTGCTATTCATAATTGTAGAGTTAGATATATAAACGAATCTCCCTTCAATGGGTATTCATATAGGTTATTCAAAGTATAAACAAAAAATAATTTACTATTTCATTCTTTTTGATTATCTATAGATAAATCGTTATTTTTTATTTGTTAGGGATAAAGCTCACTTTATTAAATTCCTAGTTCATCAATTAGATCTTTTTGAAATTTTGAACCAAGTATTGTTGATGCTGCCATAGCTCCACTGGCGGCTACTGGAGGTATACCAATTCCTGGGAATGTACTTGATCCACATAGGATAAGATTTTTAATTGGGCTTTTATTTCCTGGGAAGAGACCCTTGGCCGCTGATAATGCTGGACCATAACTTCCATGTTTAGTGTTTAAAAATCTTTGATGTGTAAGTGGTGTACCTAGCATTTTTATTTCGATCCTCTCCTCAATGTCGGGTATTAGTTTTTTAATTGGTTTCCAAAAGATTGAACACCTTTCTTCTTTTATTTTTATGTATTCTTCACTTCCCATCTTAAGGTTTTGCCATTTATCCCAAGGTTCATTAGCAGGCGTGTATCCGTGAAGTATGTGTTTATTTGCAGGAGCCATTGTTGGATCTAATACCGAAGGAATAGAGAGAATCACGACATTTCTTTCAGCTGTAATACCTCTTGACCAATCATCAACCCAGATTGAATGGAGTGGTATATGACTTAGTCCTTCAGCATTTATACCAAGATGTATATGGAGAAATGAATTACATTTTGGTGTCTTTTCTCTATCTTCTCTCCATTTTTTTGACACCTCTTTTGGTAACAATTCAATTGTATTCCAAATATCAGCATTGCTAACAATATGAGTTGAGAAAATTCTCTCGCCGTTGTCTAATTCAATGCCAATTGCTTTTCCGTCTTTAACGATTATCTGATTAACTTTTGAGTTAACTCGAAGCTGTCCGCCATATGAGTAAATACCATTTAATAGTGCTTTGACAATAGATTCACTTCCTCCCTTTGGATACTCTAAGTAGGCATTTGGTTTGAACCAATCGTCAAACAGAGTTGCCATAGCGGCAGAATTTGTTTCTTCTGTAGTTAAACCACTGATTAAAAAACATAGCAATTCAACCCAATTTTTTAAGAACGGATCTTTTAGATGATTATCAACTACATTTCCAAAACCACCTTCTAAGTATTTAAATGATTTCAAGTGTTTGAGAACTTTTTTACTTCGTTTCAATAGCTGAAAAACAGTTTCTTTGTTTTGACTTAGAGCTAATAAAGGAATTGCATTGGCTGCCTCTGCAATGGGTTTAATCACTTGAATGAAATCTTCCCATTCCTTTACTGCATCCTTTCCTCTAAGTGAATTGAGCTGATCAACAAAGCATTTTTCTCCTACTCCTATTGTGTAATCCCCCTCAGGAATTTGAACATTCCAATTTCGATATTTTATTAACTCAACTTTCTGGTTAAGAGCTTTAAGAACATGGCCTAATGGATTTGTTGTGGGCCAAGTACCTATACCACTCCAAAGAGAAGGTCCAGATTCAAATTTATACCCATTTTTTTCAAAACCATGAGCAGCACCTCCTGGTTTTGAATGGGCTTCAAGAACTAGAACATTTTTACCTGCTTTTGCGAGTAATCCTGCGCAACATAATCCACCGATACCACTACCAATCACTATGATCTCAGGATTTTCCATTCTTTCTTTCTAATAAAGGAGATTTTCTTACTATGAGTTTCTACAACAAATTTCTTACGACTGCTCCCAGAAAGTGACTAATATAAATAAATTGTTTAAATTTTTGATTCTTCGAGAAGAGGGATTGATGGACGTATGTAAATAAACAATTCGCCGTACATATCTCGGATAATTCTTAAATCCTCATCAACGTAGATCACAGTAATTTCACAATTTGGATTTTCTTTGTTCCATGGTAGAAGTTTCCAAATGGTTTTTACTGGATACCATCTTTCCATGAGGATCTTATCCAAAAAAGGGATTTTCCCAAGTCCTTCAACTTCAGATACTTTTGTTTTCTCTAACTCCATAGAAAGTTTGTCCTTTTTTAATTGAAGACGCTTCCCAAGTGTTATTACACGTCCACCGAACGTAGGCAAAATTTTGAACCAACCAACGATAGGGATAGTTGTTAGACCAAAGATAGTGGTATCAAATGTGGAGATCATTTCTCCTCTATTAAAGTTGAGATATTGGCCAACCCTTCCTACTGTTGATAATCCAAAAGATCCGACTTGTAAAAGATGAAGTTTAAAAAATAAATCGCTTTTTGCTTTGTTGTTTAAAGCCTTTTCAATAGCTAGAAAAAAAGGAGAGCTTCTAAACAATTCTACTGATGAAAAAATTAGTTCCCACTCACCTTCTATTGAACTTTCGGTGATTTCATCTGAGTTTGGTACCAAAGCTTCAACTAGCTTTTGCATCTCTACTAATTTGTCTTGATACATAGGAGCTATCATTGAGTTCAATCTTTGCCCTCTATCGGTTGCTGCAGCTACCTGATAAACAAAAGCCTTGAGTTTCTTTCTATCTTCCATTGCCTTTTAGTCGGTTAATACTTTCATGATCTCCTTGACCTTAACCAAAATTTAATCCATACCTAGATTTTATAAATACCTTTAACAAGTAATATTTGAGCATTTCACAAATATTTTCCTATAATATTCTTATAATTATGGCTAAAACCTTACTTCTGACAATATTTGTCCCTTTAGCTTTTATTAAATTTATTGGCTTCTACAAAAAAATTCTAAAAGTTTCTTCACCGTCTCTAAAGCAAATAAAAGCAAAATTAGAAAAAACTTTTGCTATTGATAGTTAGTCTATTTCGTTGATAATTTTATTCTCGGAGAAAATCACCTGTAGAGATGTTGGTTTGCCTTTAAGTAATTAACAAGCTTTAACGCAACTTGATAGCTATTTGAATAGCATTCATACCTTTACGACTGCGTTCTCATATGTAAGCCTAAAGCCCTTTTTGCAAGTGTTTTGGGGTTGCATTGGGTTCTTTAAATATAAGCATTAATTGAATGAATATATTCTTTACATCTACATGTAAATAGCCTGTTCGGTTTGGATACCCACAATGTGCTAGATGTTGTATATAGGTAATTCTTAATTCAATGTCTCAATTAAGTATCAAAGTTAGCGCTAAAGGCGAAGC
>MDTG01042068.1_pt1 | contig 24181 bp, 22 predicted proteins | sample 811421 | NCBI WGS metagenome assembly MDTG01 (sample SAMN05326645, study PRJNA326480) | marine metagenome | isolation source: seawater | place: Pacific Ocean: South East | collected 2011
AAATATAAATACAGACAGAATAGATCCTCTAATTGCTGAATATTCAAAAAATCAACAACTTAATCTTCACTATTCTGACCTACTTGATTCCTCTTCTCTTTCTTCACTCGTAAATTTAATTCAACCTGATGAAGTTTACAACCTTGCAGCTCAATCGCATGTTAGTGTATCTTTTAAAAATCCAATATTAACCACACAAGTTGGAACTCTTGGTTCTTTGTCGCTAATGGAAGCAATAAGACATTCTCAAAAAGATATTAAATTCTATCAAGCTTCATCTTCAGAAATGTTTGGTGGTGAAGAACAAATAATGTTAAATGAAGACTCACCGTTAATACCAAAAAGCCCATATGCATCATCAAAAATTTTTGCTCATCATATGTCTCAAATTTATAGAGATTCTTATAATTTGTTTTTTGTTAATGGAATTTTGTTCAATCATGAGTCACCATACAGAGGAGAAACTTTTGTAACTAGAAAAATTACTAAAGCTATTGGAAGAATTGCACATGGGTTACAATCAAAATTAACTTTAGGAAATCTTGATGCAAGCAGGGACTGGGGGTTTGCTGGAGACTATGTTGAAGGAATGTATCTGATGATGCAATATGATACCCCTGAAGATTGGGTTTTAGCTACTGGGGAAACACACACCGTAAAAGAATTTCTTGAGTCTGCTTTCAAAATTGTAAATTTAAATTGGGAAGATTATGTAGAAACATCTGAGAAGTATTTCCGTCCAAATGAGGTGGATTACTTATTAGGAAATTCTGAAAAAGCCAAATCCAAACTTAACTGGGAGCCAAAAGTAAGCTTTCATGAACTTGTAGAATTAATGGTAAATTTTGACTTGAAAGAAGCAGAAAGGGAAAAAGTTTTAATTAATAACAATTTATTGAAACCTACTTGGGAGAATCCAACCTAAGCGATATTCTCTTTAAACCAATTGTATGTTTTTTTTAACCCACTCCGTAAGTCAGTTTTAGCCGTCCAACCTAAAGAATTTATATAGTCACTATCTAAAAGCTTCCTTGGATTACCATCGGGCTTTGAATTATCAAAAGACAGTTCGCCTTTAAACCCGATCAATTCCTTGATAGTCTGTGCAAGGTTATTAATAGTAATTTCCTCACTACTACCAACATTTATAATATTTTTATTTAGCTTTTTATCAATTAAAAACTCAATTGCTGATGACAAATCATCAACATACAAAAATTCACGTAGCGGCTTTCCAGTACCCCAAATTTTAAATTCTTTTTCACCACTTTCTTTTGCAAGATGCATTCTTTTAATCAATCCTGGTATTACATGAGACTTTGTTTCAGAGAAATTGTCTCCTGGACCATAGAGGTTAGTTGGCATTAGGTTAAATATATTGTGGTTATGTTGTATTGCCATAGCATCTGCTAGTTCAATAGCACTCAATTTTGCAACGGCATATGGTGAGTTAGTTGGTTCAAGTTTTCCTGAAAATATTTCATTTTCACTAATTGGATTAGTTGCATTTAAAGGATATATACAACTACTTCCTAGATTTATAATTTGAATTTCTGGAAAGGGAATTAACGATTCTAAAATGTTCATATTAATTTTTAAGTTTTCAAGTAGAAATTCTGTTCTGTACGTATCGTTAGCTAATATCCCTCCAACTCTTGCAGCCGCATTAACGACTATGTCGGGTTTAGCTTCATCTATTTTTCTTTTAGTTTCCTCGATACTAAATAAATTTGTATCGCTTCTATTTGAAGCAACAACACTATTAATTTTTTCTGATTTTGATAAAATCCTCACACAGGAGGAACCAACTAGTCCGTTTGATCCAAATATCAGAGCATTTTTTTTTGCCATAAATGGAATAATAAAATATATTTAAAATTAGTTCTGAAGTTATTTCAATTATTACGTAAAATTAGAACAATGTGTGGATTTATTGGAGGCATTTCCAAAACCCCAATTTTAAGTAATAAATTCAATAATGCTAATAGGCACATTATTTGCAGGGGCCCTGACAAAAATTTATATTTAAACAATTTAAACAATATAAATAGTTTAAATTTTGAAAAATATTTTCATTTTGAATTTAACCGGCTTTCAATTTTAGATCTCGCAGATGAAGCAGATCAACCTATGTTTTCTAATGAAAGTACTAATTTGATAATGTTTAATGGTGAAATATATAATCATGCTGAATTAAGAAAAGAATTAGAATCTGAGGGTTTAAAATTTAAAACTAGTCACTCTGACACGGAGGTAATCCTCAAAGGATTATCAACTTATGGACCAAAATTTATTGAAAAACTTAATGGTCAATTTGCAATCTTTTTTTTGAATTCCAAACAAAAAAAGGCTTATTTAATAAGAGACAGATTGGGACAGAAGCCACTTTATTATTTTATAGGAGGTAATAAATTCCTGTTTTCTTCGAACTTTTTTTCAATTAAAGAACTTATGGATGATTATCAGATAAATGAAGAAAGTTTAAATAATTACTTAAATACCGGGGTTGTTCCAACTGAAAAAACATTAATAAAAAATATTTTAGAAGTAAAACCATCAGAAATTATTGAGATAGATTTATCAAATTTAGAAATACTAACAAAGCAAATTTATTGGGATATCAATAATATATCTAATAACTCACCTTTTGATGAAAAACAGTTCTTTTCTTTATTTAATAACTCTGTAAAAATTAGACAGTCAGCAGATGTTCCCGTTGCTTATTTTCTTTCTGGGGGAATTGATTCTACTTCAGTACTTAAAAGTGCATATGAGTCATCTGAAGAAACCCTAAATTCTTTTTCTGCCGTTCATAGTAATAAGAAGTACGACGAGTCGTATTGGTCATCAACAGCGTCAAATCAATACAACACTTCTCACACAACTGAAATTATTAAAAAAAACATTAGTTTGGAATCAATAAATAATGCACTTAGTTCTATTGATCAGCCATACTTCGATCCCTCCGTGGTTCCATCATATTTGTTGTCTAATAAGATATCTAAGCATTATAAAGTAGCAATATCAGGCGATGGAGGTGACGAGCTTCTTAGTGGATACCAAAGGGTCATAAAGACTAATAATATAAAATACAAAACAAACATGTCTAAGTTAATTTTTTCACTTTACCCCTCAATATTTGGTACAGGAAATAAGATATTAAGATACAGCAAAAACACTGCAGATGCTTATTGGTCATTTCATGAGGATAAGAAATTACTTAGCTTGCTAAACTTAAAGCCAGATTTATCTTATCGTGAGCAATTCACTAATAATTTAAAAAATCAAAATCTTAAAGATATTATGATTGCAGATTATAAATTTTTTCTTTCAGAAATGATGTTATTTAAGGTTGATAGAACATCAATGGCAAACTCATTGGAGATAAGATCACCTTTTTTGGATTATCGTCTTATTGAGTATGTTCTTGGAAGTGATTTAACCTTTATAAATACAAATAATTCTAAACAAATTATGAAAGAATATTTAAGTGAAGATTTTAATAACAAGTTTTTAAATCGCAAAAAACAAGGTTTTGTTTTTGATGTTGAGAATTGGGTTTATGAAAATATAGATTATATTGCGAGCGAACTTAAAGACTCTACAATAATTAAAGAATATAATAAAAATATTTTAAGAGACCTTTCATTGTTTAAGACAAGAATGAATGGGATTAGGATCTGGAAATTATTTGTATTAGAAAATTTTATGAAAAGGTTATAAGAATTGAAAAAAAGAATACAAAAATTTATCAGATTAATTAATATCTTTGCTTTTAAAAAAAAATTACCATCACAAATTGTAGTATATTTTCATGACATTGATTCGAAAGAATTAAGTGCTATTGAAGATATTATCCTTTTCTTTAAAAATTTAGAATATAAGTTTGTGTCTGTATCTCAAATTTCAAAAAATTTTGGCACTGAAAATAAGATGTTTACATTTACTTTTGATGATGGATTTAAAAATTGGAAATATGTTTTACCAATTTTTAAAAAATATAATATTGAAGCTACATTTTTTTTAAACTCTATATTTTTAACCAATGAAAACAAAAATGAATTCTTAAAAAATATTGCTCTTGAGGATGAGGCTAAATTAATAAGTAAAGATGATATAAATAAATTAGTATCAAATAATCATGAAATTGGTGCGCACACACACTCACATTTCAAATTATCGAATTTAACATTAGATTCCCTGGAAAAAGAAATTGAAACTAATTTAAAATATTTAGATAGCTTTTATAAAAATGTAGTAAGCTTTGCAATTCCATATGGAATGAGTAGGTATCTAAATAAGAATCAATTGGATTATCTACATCAAAAGTTTGAAAGTATATGCTTTGGGGAAGCAGGGATGCTTTTTAATCAAAATTCAAAAAATATTCAGAGATACCCTTGGCAAGTTAATTTATCTTTTTATCAAAATTTAATTAATTTAAGTACAGATACTTACATTTTTAACACATTAACAAAGAGGAGTGGTTTGGGCTAATTTTTAGATGAGTTTAATTTTATTGCTGATTCTAAAAGATACAATATTAATTTAAATCCATCTCTGAATCTTGAAATTTGAGTTTCACCATAGATCCTACTTCTATAGTGAATAGGGTATTCAAGTATTTTATTTCCAAAGAATGCTGAGGAAAATATTAAATCAAAATCACCAAAAGGGTCTTTACTTTTTAACAAGGCCTGCCATTCATAAATTTTATTAACTAAATTTCTTTTAAAAACTTTTGTTCCACAAAGAGAGTCTGTTAATTTTTGATTTATAATATATGAAATTATATATTGAAATAATATATTTCCAATATTATTAATTCTTCTCATAGCACCATCCTCCATTTTATAAATTAGTCTTGTTCCATTTACAAAATCAGCTCTTCCTTCTTCTATGATTTTGAAGAATGTGGGCAAAGTCTCAGGGTCAACGCTTAAATCAGAGTCTAAAATTGCTAATAAATCACCATTAGAATTCTCAATTGCCTCGTAGACAGCACCTGCTTTTCCTTTTGATTTTTGATTAATAACTTTTATATCTTTGTCAGTATGTTCCTCTTTAATTTTATAAGCATTTTCTATTGTTAAGTCTTCTGATTTTGCGCATACAATAATGAACTCTGTTTTAAGGCCCATCTCCGGCATTCGTGAGAATAAAATAGGCAAGTTTTTTTCTTCATTTTTTGCTGGTACTATTATTGTTTTGGAATATTCCTGAAAGGAATTTGTTGTTTTTCCAAAAAGTAAGTAATTTAAAATACCAAAATTAAAAATGTTTAAAATTATTTCAAGAACTCTATTCAACGCATCTCCAATACCGAAAAGCTTGAATGGAAAAATTTGCCTATTGTAACTTTTAATTAATTCAAAGCCTGCGCTTTTTGCTATATTATTAATTTTTTTTGGATGAATATAAGACCTAGGTAATGATTGATTCTTTAAATTTAATAATTCAAAAAAATATAATAATAAGTTCCATTTTGTATTTACAGAAGTAATCAATACTTTTCCGTTTTGCTTAGTTGATGTGTTGATAGTATTTAAAAAATCAAATATATCTGAAGTCAACTCAAATATATCTGTAACTATTATCAAATCATAAAAATTTTTATTTAATGTGTTTTTTATGTCTTCATCAATGTCAATATACTTTGTTTCAATATCAGTATTAATAGATTTAGATGTATTTTTATTTACAATATGTAAAATATTTGCACCCTTGTCAAAATATCTTTTTATTTCGTTATAATGCCTTATGTTGTATGTTGTTGAAGATAATCTAAACACGTAGTAAGTATAAATGAAAAAACATATAAACAAATGAATAATTTTTGCACTATTTAAAATGATAGAAAACAGAATTAAACCCACTACTGCTAATTTCTTTTGGGAGGGACCGATTTCAAATTATGAAATTACAAGTATAAATTCTTTTGTAAGGCACGGGTTTAATGTAAACTTTTGGACTTACTCAAAATATCCTGAGTGGAATATGTTTAGTGGGATAGAAATTAAAGATGCAAATCAAATTTTACCAATAAACATGCTTACTCAACTCAATCAAAATCTACAAAAATCAAATTATTCTTCTTTTTCGAATTTATTTAGGTATAGATTGCTCGAAGAGTATGGAGGATGGTGGTTTGATACAGATTGTATATGTATGAAAAATGTTGATGATTTCGTTAATCTAACTAAAGAACGAGACTATGTTCTTGGACTTGAAAGAAAAGATTATGTAGGTAGTGCAATAATGTATTTCCAAGATATAAGTTTGCTAATGAAAATACAGGAGCATGCTTATGAGATTATAGAAAATAATAATTTCAAACTAAAGTGGGGACAAATTGGTCCTGACTTAATTACAGAAATAGTAATTTCAGAGGGATTAATTGATAATATTTTAAGTCCAAATTATTTCTTTCCTATTTCCCCAAATAAAGTAAATGTTTTTTTTGACTCCATGATAAAACCTAATGATCGATCAAAATTAAATAATTCATTTGTTACTCACACATGGAATGAAATGTTTAGAAAATACAATATAAACAAAACTATTGTGCCACCAGATAAATCTTTTCTATTTAATGAATTTAAAAAAAATAATGTTCTTATAGACGCAAAAAACAAACAATACTCCAAGTTTTTTAAATTTAGGTTTTATCCCGTGATCTCTTTATTTTTTAAAATATTTTCTAGGCTTAAAGTTACAATAAACAATTTTAAAAAATAATGATTAAAAGAGCAGCAATTACAAGATACGTAGCTTATTTAAGTGGTATATCCACAACTGCAGTCAGCATATTTTTAATTAATTATTATTTAAATGCTAATGAATTTGCAGTTTGGGGAATTGCTAATTCATTAATTTTTATTTTTTCGCAGTTAGGACAACTAACTTATGTGCAGTATGTAGAAAAATATTTTCCAAATTATAATGATGAAAAAAAGAGACAAACTTTATATAAGTTTATCAAAACAATTTTAATTTTTTTTCCACTTTGGTTTTGCTTCTTAATTACTTTATATTTTTTGAATTTCTTTGATAAATTTAATATAACTAATATTGTTTATTTGTTTTTAATGATAACCTTGGCTGCTGTTATAGAGGCTTCTGTTGAAATAGTTTCAAAATATTTACTTACAAAAAATCAAAGTATTGGCCTAGACAAAAACGAATTTTTATATTCTAAATTGTTAAGGTTGTTTATATTTATATTGTTGCTGGTTAATGGATTTAGTATCTACCATCTACTTTTTACGAATATTGTTTTAAGAGCTATTTTATTTATAAGAATTATTAATTTAGAAAATAATTCTTATAAAGATATATTTTATAATATTTTAAAAACACATATTTGGGAAGATAATTTTACAAAGATAAGATATACATTTGTAGCTTTTGGAATAAAGACTCTATTAATGGGTTTTTTAAACATCTTATTTTTGTACTATTCAACATTTGCCACAAGCGAAGAAATAGCTATAGCTTCATTAGGCGTATTAATTATTAATAACCTAAGACCAGCAGTAGCTTCTTTAACAAGCCTGCTTTCTCCAATTATTTCTCAAAATGTACAAAAATCAAATCGAGAGTCAGAATTGATTGGCAATGCATTATATATTAATTCATATAGCGCATCGATTTTAATATTTGCAACATGTATTTTTGTTAATTTTTATAACAACTTTTTTGATATTCAATATTATGTAGGGTACAACCCTGACAGGGTAATACTTTTGTCAATTTTAGCATCTACAGTCGCATCTTTTTATTATCCAAAATTATGGCATGTTAAGTTTTCAAATTTAGAAAAAAAGTTATTTATAAACCTAAGCATTGTTTTTGTATTGTCTTTTTTACTTTTTATTTTGTTTATGGCTCGGATGGATATTTTTATCTGTTTCATTGTATTTGAAGCTTTAGTTTATTTAGTAAGTTTTAGAATGTATAAAAAAGAATTTAGGAATTTTAAAAATAAGTTCACTCCTTCTTTTTATCTTTCAATAATTTTTGTGCTTTATATTCTTTTAGGTTTTCAACTTCAATATGCTCAGTTTATAATTTATGTAATTTATATAATTTCTGCAACAAAAGATTTTTTTGAAACACGCTCATTAATTTCTTCAAAATCTTTAGATTAGTATACGTTTTCTTTATCCTGGTTCTTTAACCAATGTTCATTGTCTTCATAAAGTAAATGAGAATGTTTGTGCTTAAATTGTAAGTTGTTTGCATAATCAATTCCATAGATTCGTGCAGAATGAATATTGTTATTAAAACTGAATTCAAAGTTTAAATTTGTATTTTCATCAATATTTTCCCACTTAAGATTTTTATTTTGAGAAATATAAAAAAATTCTTCAATGGACTTAGCATAGATTTTTGGACCCGTGAGTTTCTCAATGTCATTTTTGTGCAGTCCTTTTTCTATGTTTTCAATTATTAACTCGACGGTACGCATTAAAATTGGATGTTCTTTCTTAAAAAATAAAGCCCATTGAATATAATTTCCTGGATTTTTTTCAGCACTAATTAAAGCTTGATCATCTTTATTTATAAATTTATCAATAGGATTTATAAATCTTGAATCAATATCAAGGTAACAACCTCCATATTTATATAAAACAAGATATCTCCAAAAATCAGCTTTTGCTACAGGATGTTTCAATTTTTCAAAAGAATTAAAAATTTCTCCGCTAAAGTGTGATTTGATGAAATCACTAATTTGTTCATCAGTGTATATTGTAAAAGTATATTCTTTATTTAATTTTTTATTTTTATTTAAAACCTTTTCAATTTTTCTTGGCAGTTTTTGAGTTTTCCATGTTTGAAAAACATTTTTTTGTATCACAATACAGATTTTAGATAGATTTATTATTTTTACTTAACATAATTAATTAATATTAAAGTTACATGTTTATTTCAAATAATAATTATGCAAAAATTTCTAATTTTGTTTTTGCAGAAACTGTTGGTGTTGATAATTTTAAATCATTAAAAAATGATAATTTAAAAATAATTTATCAAAATAATAAAGAAATTACCTATAAATCAAATATTTTAGAAATTACTGATGGAGATGTAATATATTGTAAAACAGATTATATTGACGAACTTTTTTACAATATAAGATCATCCAATTTTAAAAATTTAAAACTGATTACTCACCAGGCAGACATTTCTATTGATAAAAAATTAATTTACAAATTGCCAAAAAATTTTACGCATTGGTATGCAATTAATAAAAATGCTGATTCAATTAATTTGAACTCAATTCCAATAGGTTTAGCAGGAAATTTTTCGGAAAAAAACTTACATATTAAAGATTTTAAAAATTTACAGATTCCAAACTTTGATTTAAATGCAAAAAAGAAGAAGGTGTATATAAATTTCAAAAAAAATACCAATACAAAAGAAAGAAATAAAGCAATTGAGGATTTGAAAAATTTTGATAACGCTTTTTTTTCTGAACCTAATTTATCTAAGGATGAATATAAAACTAATTTACAAAAGTTTGCATTCGTGCTTTGTCCATGGGGGAATGGTTTTGATACACACAGGATATGGGAAGCATTATATTCTGGATCTATACCAATAGTGAAAAGACATTATGCTTTTGAATATTTGGATGATTTACCAGTGTTGTTTATAAATGACTACACAGATTTATATAACTTAGATTTAGAACAATATATTAATGAATTCGATGATAAGCAATACAACTATGACAAGCTTTTTCTAAATTATTGGATTGAGTTATTTGAATGCAATAATACAAATATCAAGAGAGATATTAAAAAAATAAACTTTTTAATATCTTTTTATTTTTTAATAAGATTAAAAACAAAAGATTGGTTTTTAAGTTATAAGAAAAAAATTTTGTATTATAAACTGAAGCTTTTTACTAAGGCAAGAGGTTTATATAAGAATTAACAAGAATTAATAAATTTATAGAGTTTAGATAAACAAAAATTATATTAAAATTATTAAAATTGCTACTTTTATTAATCTTATCTAATTTCAAAAATATTATTAAAAAAAGAGGTATAGCAATTGGTAAATGATATCTAAAACCAGTTGAAATATAACTATAAAAAGCTGTCGAAACAAGAATAAAACCAACTGAGAGAATTGTAATAATATCTAAATAGTTAGGTTTTAAATGGGAAAAAGCTTTTTCTTTTCTTGCAAAGTATAAAATTAATAAAATAGTCGCAATTGATGCAAAAGATATATGACTCCCGAGCTTACTTAGGTTAAAGTAGTCAACACCTATTGATTTAAATCCATATAAAAACCTTTCATAAATATCCGAAACATTATGTTCAGAAATATATTTACTCATAGATGGCAATTCACTTTCATCCATAGTTGGCCAGCCAATCCTATCGTTGTTAGCTCTTACTCCTTCAACAATTTCATCCCAGGAATCTGCCCATATGTAAAAAGAATTAACATTGTAAAAAATATGCTTATTAAAATTTGTATAATTTTCAATTAAGTAAGGAGATGTCAAAGTGAAGAAAGTTGCAAAGGCAATCATATAATTTTTAAAATAATTTCTTTTGTTCAAAAATCCAAAAATTATTGAAAATAGTGATATCGCTAAAAATACGGTTAAGCCTGTGAATTTTAAAAAATATACAACGGCACCCACTATCCCAAGCTTTATTGAGTTTTTATTGTTTGGATTGTCATTTAATTGTTCAAAATAAACTAATAAAAGACTAAAGGATATAAAAAAAATACTTTCAACAAGAAGTTGATGTATTAAGGCAAAAGTTGGAATTATTAATATTAAAAAACTTAAATTCAGAAATATAAACTTATTTTTAAATTTACTTTCTAATTTTATGAAAAATAAAAATGCTAAAAAAGATGTTAAGCCCAAGTTTGCATATTTTAAGTTATAGTAATTTTCAATTTCGCTTGACTCAAGATTATAGAAAATAGATAGAAAGTAATTAAAAAGAGGCATTCTGTTCCTGTCGCCTAAATACCAGTAGTTTTCACTAATTAAAATAGTTTCCGCGTGAGCCAAATATGCATTTTCGTCATACTTGTTTACCGGACTTATTTCATTCATTACTAAATAGGTAAATATGGCAAAAAACAAAACTTCTGTAAAAAGCAATAATTTAATGTTTTTTTCTATAAAGTTTTGGGTTTTGGTTAACATTTTGAATTTATATCATTATATATCGTTGATAAGCCTTATAATCGTTTTATGAATTTTTTATATTGTTTTGACAGTAAATTTAACCTACAAGCACTCAATTCAATAATGTCGATAATAAAAAATAATAAAAATAAAGAAATAAAAATATTTGTAATTCACGATAACCCAAATAGTTTTAAAAAATTAGTTAATGAATATTTAAACGAGTATAAAGAAATATTTGAAATATTTGAATTTAAATTTGATTATTTAAATTTTCCAAAATTATATAAGTCCCATGTTTCAAAAGCTACATATTTTCGACTATTCTTCCAAGAATATATACCTAAAGAAGTCAGTTTTTTAACGTATGTCGATTCAGACATAATCTGCATTTCGGATTTTTATTCAAAGCTAGATGAAAAAATAAATGAGATAAAAAAGGAAAAATTTCTATTAGGAGCAGTAACCGAAAGTTCAGGAGGCAGTAATAAAGAAAGATTAGAACTTTCAAACGATAATTACTTTAATGCCGGTGTCATGATTCTCAACATGAATGAGTGGAATAAGAAAATTACAATTGAGAATATAATTAATCGAATGAATACTTTGGGAGATAAAATTCTATGGTGGGATCAAGACATTCTCAATTCATTAGTTGATGGAAATTATTTAGCTATTGAGGAAAAATTTAATAAACAGGTTGGAAATATCAAAAATATACCCGATAAGGATGACATATTTATTCATTATTCAGGAAAAGGAAAGCCATGGGCCGTCTCTTTTTTTAGAGATAATATAAATAATGTTTATCAAAAGAATTTTAGAAATACAAATATAGCCTTTTACCATCTTGAAACTAGTAAATTAATAGAAAATTTAATATTCTTAAAAAACCTTATTATTGGTAATTACAAAAAATATGATAATAAAAAAGTTTTAAAGAGTTTTATAAAAATAAAAAAAATATGAAAAAAAAATTTTTAACTTTTAAGGGATTTGTTGAAAAAAGACAAAAGCCAAAAAATTTAAAACAAGAAGATATCTATTTATTTGAACATGAGTTTGAAAAAAAAATAAATAATTCCTACGTATTCTTAGAAAAGAATCTGCTGATCCTAAATAAAAATATATTCAAATTAAAAAAACTAAAGTTATATTTTTCTCACACTTATATGAATAGACCAACTTTGAAAAACTTAATTAAGTTGATCATTCAATATATGTATTTAATTAGACAACCAAAGGAAAAATTGGATTCAGGTGTTTGGATAATAAATAATAAATCAGAAAATTATTTTCATTGGATGACTGAGTCGTTAACAAGGGTTTTAAGTTTTAAAGAAATTAATCAAGAATCAGTTATTTTGTTACCTGAATTATTAAATAAGTATGAATTTGTATCAAAAACACTTGATTCTTTAGGTGCAGAATACAAGTTTTATAATGATGATTACATTTATAACATTAAAAATTTATTTTTGACAAGCCATACAGCTCCTGCAGGTAATTATAATTCTGAAATTATTAGATTACTTCACTCTAATTTAAACAAAGCACTTTCACAGCCTCAAAAAAAAAGATTTTGGCTTAGTAGAAAATACTCTGGTCGAAGAATTCTGTTAAATGAAGAATTAATTATTCCAATTCTTGAAAAATTTAATATTGAAATCTTTTACCCTGAAAAGCATTCATACTCTGAGCAAGTAGATAATTACAGAAAAGCTGAATTTATTGGCGGCATTCATGGTGCTGCTTTAACAAACATGCTTTACATGGAAAAAAATAGTAATGTATTAGAACTTAGAGATGCAAATGATTATCATAACAACTGTTATTACTCACTAGCATCATCACTTGAAAATAATTTTTATTATTTATTATGTACGAGTGACAATGAGGGCAATTCAACTGTAAATTATGATGATTTGGAAAATTTATTAGGAGTAATATTTCGATCATAGAATATACGAGAGAGTTAATTGGTAATTAAAATGAAGACACATGTCAGAACATAATCTTTATATAAACAATTTAAAGCATTTTAAGAATAAGGAAATAGTTCTTTATCATCATTTAGGTCTCGGCGATATGATCATTTGTAATGGTTTGGTAAATAAACTTAGCAATTACCTATCAAAGATAAATTTAATTGTAGATAATAAGTTTCACGATCAAGCAGTCTACCTATACAGTAATAATCAACAAGTGGAAATTGTTTCCGAAAAGGTAGAAGATGTCAATGTATTAGATCAATTTGTAGAAACATATGCAAAAAATAAAAATCTAAAAATATTAAAAGTTGGTTGGACAAATTCTGGAAGGCCTTTTTATTATGATTTCTATAAAATTGTTAAACTACCTTATAGATATTCTTATAAATACTTTGATTATCCAAAAAATTATGAACTTGAGGATAATCTCAAAAATCATTTGATAAACATAAACAATGTCAACCCTAATGATTATGTACTAGTTCACAGAGATGCTTCAAACAATACTTATGAGTTAAATATCGAAGAAGGTAATTTAATTTATATTGATAAAGAAACTGATATCTACAACAATATTTTTTTATACTCTAAATTAATAAAAGATGCTTCAGAAATCCACTGTATTAACAGTAGCTTTGTTCACCTTGTTGATAGGATTGAAACGTCAGGAAAATTGATTTATCACGATGTTCGAGGAAGTATAATCAAGCTAAAGAAGAAATGGAAGATTATTAATTATGAAAATAAAGATTGAGATTTCAGTTGGAGAGTTATTAGACAAGATATCAATTTTAAAAATAAAAAAAGAGAACATTAAGAACCCCGACAAGTTACGTGAGATCAAAAATGAACTTAAATTTTTAGAATTTCATGGAAATGTAATACGTTCACAAAATACTGACCAGTACGATAAGTTTTTAGAAAAATTAATTTCAATAAATTCAAAGCTTTGGAATATCGAGGATGAAATAAGAATTTTAGAAAAAAAAGCAGAATTTAATGAAAAATTTATTTCTTTGGCACGAGATGTATATTTTACAAACGATGACAGGTTTATATGTAAAAATGAAGTTAATAAATACTATGGTTCAGAGGTTAATGAAGTTAAGGAATATGTTGACTATAAAAATGAATAAAACATCTAGAATAACTTTTCCATTTTGTTAAAAAAATCTTCTTGATTGTAAAATTTTTCAATTGTTTTAATTGAATTTTTACTTAATTTATTTAATAATGCTTTATTATTTATTGTAGATTTAAGAAGCTCAGTCCAACTTTCTAATTTGCTATCTTCAACAAAAATAATATTTTCAAAATTATCAAACCTATTTAGATCCCAAAAGCCCATAGTTTTGGTAATCACAACTGGTATTCCTAATGACATTGACTGTAATGAAACACTTTGGCCAGATGGTTGAAAAGTTTCTTTTAATGGTAAAAAAGTAAGTAGAGCATTTTCATAATAATTTTTTAACTCATAATCGCTAAGTGTTGTTTTATGCCAGTCACCATGGATTATCTCTACATTATTATTAACAGACTTGTTTGAAATATTTTGACTTGTAATTATTTTAACCTTGACTTCATTCATTGAATTTGCAATATTAATAACTTTATCGAAGTCTCTATTCCCATCATTTCCTACAAATAAAATATAGTCTTTTTCTTCAGGTAAGTATTTTCTTGTTGGAGACCAAAAATCTAGATTCAAACCAAAAGGTACAAATCTGAATTTATCTTTAAATCTAGGATACATATTTTTAGCATATTCATACTCACCTTTTCCCAAAAAAATTAAGAAATGAATTTTCTTAATGATAAAGTTTAGAACAAGTTTTTGAAAAAAGATGACAACCTTCCTGTCTCTTTTTTTTGAGAAAAGTCCCATTACGATAACTAAAAACTTTTTCTTTTTAAAATTTAATTTTGAAAAAATTATCATTGGCAAAGCAGATATTGCAAGCCTATCGTTAGTTGCAATTATTAAATCTGCTTTTTTAATCTGTATAAAATTAATTTTGTTTAATATTAAGTGAATATAAAAAGGCAAGTTTGTTAATTTTCGCAAAACTTTGTCAAAAAAATAAATAAAATTTTGTTTTTTATTTAAAACTGTATCGTTTGGAAGCATTTCAATAGAGTTGATATATTTAAATTTTGATTCCATATGAAAATAGCCATAAAAAAATTCTGAGGAATCTGTATTCTTTGTTAAAATCTTTTCACTTCTTCCACTCCCAAAAATGTAAAGAATATTTTTATTAGATCTCACTTGGATATTTTAGTATTAATAGATAATAAAATTCTGAAAGAATGCGTAAAATGAACCTATGAAATTTGTCTTATGCGTAAATTTAATGGAGAAAAATACTGTCTATTTTGAAAAATAAATATATTATCTTTTTTTCTCTTTTGTTGATAATTTTATTATTTACAAAAATTGATTTTAGGTTAAAAACTGACATCACTTGTTGTAGTGATGATTTTGACTATTTTATACATGCTGAAACGCTGGTTGAGGATTTTGACTTTGACTACTCAAATCAACTTGAAGGCTTTGAAACAAAAAGATTTAATAAAAATAAATTAGCTCCGAAAGGCTTCATAGGAAGTGGCTTGCTTGCAGCTCCATTTCTACTTATAGGTAATATTTTTGATTATTTTGTTGGCGATATTAGTAATAATCATGTAAATTTTAAAATTTTATTTTACTCTTTTTCGTCCTATTTTTACTTTTTAGCTTCACTCTATTTTCTCTACAAAAGTATTTTGTTCCTTGGGTACAACATTACCACTACTAAAACTCTTCTATATATTTCTGGCTCAGGGGTAATTTATTACTTCTTTGAAAGATACAGTATGACTCATGTATACGAAGTATTTGCGTCTTCCTTGATCATTTATTTATCAACAATTTTTTATTCAACAAATAAAAATGTCTATGCTTTTTTTATACCCCTAGCAATTCTGATTGGCTTCGAAATTAAATGGATACATTTCTACTTTATTTTCTTGCCTCTGCTTATAAAGTATTTAAAAAATAGTGAAATAAATTTATATAAAAATATTTATTTTATTTTTTCATCATTACTTTCAATTATTCTGCATTTTGTTTCTACAAAATTAATCTACGGTGTTTATACAATTAATTGGCATTATGTATATTACAATTTTGAAAATAATGATGTACAGAGCTATCTAAGTACAGGTTATAGTTCACCTTCTTTTTATATTACAAATATTAAAAACGCTTTTATTCACTTTTATACCCAAGAGTTTGGTTTAATTTATTTTCAACCAATTACATTTGTTTTAATTCTTGGTTCACTGATTTATCTCATTTATGTAATTTTAAAAAAAGAAAATATTATGGTTGCTATATTGTTTTTTTTATTTAGTTGGCAAGAGTTTGCGATCTCTCTTATATGGACATCCACGGCTTCTGCTTATGGTTACAGGTATTTGATGAATCTTGCACCACTTGGTTTATTATTTTTTTGTTATATCATAAAATCTTATAACTTAAAATTTATTGATTTTTATCTTTTATTCTTCTCTTCTTTTGCAATCTTTTCAGTTTTATTTTTTGAAACCACTGAATTTACTCAACTTAGCTTAGATGCTACGTTAAATTCTTTTGGAGATTACTCAAAATATACTCAAAGGTACTACTTATCTGGGCTTTTTAAATCTTTACTGGTTCTAGATTCATATTTGAAAATATTTACAACTAGCTTTATTGGTATGTTTGTATTCAAAATTTTAGTTTTTTTCTTAACTCCAGAGGGCTTGAACTCGACTCTAAATTCATTCGGATTGCCAATTTCTAATGAAAAATTTCAAATTTTATTGATACAACTTAATGAAACAGAACTTTCGTTTTTTGTTGTAGCATTTCTAATTTGTGTTTTACTCACCATTCTTACTATTAAATTTTTGAATATTCAAAATAAAATAAAAAATTAAAATATTAAACCATGCGAAAAATCTAATTATTAAAGAAACAACTACAACTTCTACCGGTGTCAATCCATGGTACAAGTTGGCAATAATCAAAACAGTTTCGTTGATTCCAAAATTTCCAGGAGTTAATTTAATTATATTTGCAAGACCTGAAATGCAAACAAATGAGAATATCTGCACGATGCTAATTTGTATGTCTATTAATTTAAATAAATATAAGTGGGTAATTATATTGATAGAAATTAAAAGAAATGTAAATATTGTCATATTTATTATATTTGATAAAGATAGATTAAGAGAAAGAAGTGAGTAAGAGTTTAAGAACTTTAATCTACCAAATTCGTATTCAATGGATAATAAATAAAATAGCATTAATCCTAAAACTAAAATTAATAACCAAAAAAATACTAAATTACCAAAAATAGGATTTCCTTGAATATATTCTGAAAAACTAATTATTAATAAAAAAAATACGAATATTAAATTTGTAAATATAGAGAAATATAAATTGATATTAATATTTTGAGAATAGCTTAAATTGTATTTCTTCTTTAGATAGTGAAACTTATAACCAGTTCCAAGACTAAAAGGAGTGGAGAGATTTCCAGCTGTTGATTTTATTATTAAATTTAAAGTTTCTGTAAATGACATATCTATATTCTTTGTTAAATACAAATATTGATTCAGTTTAGTTTTTATTAGGTAAGAAATAATAAAAAAGATTGATAAAAGAAAAAGATTTACAAAATTAAATTTTAAAAGTTCCACCAATTCTGATTTATTATTAAAAATATATATAGAAAATATAGATATAAAAAAAATGAATAATATATTTTTGGAGTAAGATTTAAGAAACTTAATTAAATAATTCAAATTTTTATATTCCTAATTTGTAAAATTGTACCTTTTAAAATTATAAGCTTATTTTTAGTATTTAAATTTGCTATTATAATTTTACTTGATAATGTTCTGAATTAATGATTAAAAAGTTTTATAGAAAATTTCAAAATTTTATTGTTCCTAACAATATAAAGCGTAACTATTTAGATTTAACATATCAAAATAGAGAGTTGATTTCAAAAAAAATAAAAGAAGTATATATACCAACGATCTCTAACAATTTTTCAAACGATAGACTTTTAAGTGAAATAGAAGAGCATGTAGAAGAAAGAATTTTCATTGATCGCGTAAGAGTTGTTCCGTGGATAATGAAACATATTGATTTAAAAAATCTTGAAATACTTGAAATAGGATGTGGAACAGGCTCATCATCAATTACATTAGCTGAACAAGGAGCAAAAGTTTTAGGTATTGATGTTCATCCAGAGTCTTTAGAAGTAGCAAGGTTAAGATCTAAAATTTATAATCTAAATATTGATTTCTTGGAATTATCAGCTGTTGATATTGATAGTTTAGAAAAAAAATTTGATTCAGTTATTTTATATGCGACTTTAGAGCATTTAACTCTTGAAGAAAGGCTCGTAACACTTGATAGGTGTAAAAATGTACTTAAAAAAGGGGGTTATTTAATAATAATTGAAGCGCCAAATAGGCTTTGGTATTTTGACTCACACACAGCAGAGCTACCTTTTTTTCAATGGTTACCTGATGATTTAGCTTATAAATATTCTAAATTTAGTCCAAAAGAGTCTTTTAATAAGAACTATCTTGACACAAACTATGAAAATATGAAAAGTTTTTTACGTAGAGGCAGAGGTGTAAGTTATCACGAATTTGAGTTAGTATTTGAAGACTTGTCAAAACTTAATATTATTTCAAAATTAAATAGGCTAGTTTTTACCAAAAGTTACTTTAATACTTTCATAATCAAACCAATTTATAAAAAATTTCTCAAAAAGCAAATAAACTTACCCAATGCTTTTTATGACGAATATCTGGATTTAATAATTAAGTTTTAAACGTATTATTTATAATTAATTGAAATTTTATCTTGAACCAAGTTTGTAATATCATATACAGAACTATTTATCTTTCCAAAAGCTAAATAGTTTTTAACTTCAAGTATTGATATACTTTGCTCCCCAAAACAGTTACTGAAGAAGATGAATGTGTTTACAGTCTCATCTAAATTTATATTTTTATCTTCACAAAAATTTTCTAAATTTGAAACAGAAAACACACTGTATCTGTTCAGAATTTGGTTCGAAGATAGCTCTTCAATATTAGTTAGCTCCATTTTTTCAAAATTAGGACCATGATCAGATTGTATAAAGATTACATCATTTTCTAAATCTAGACTCCCAATCAATTTCTCAATTTTTGTATAAGCACAATTCAAAGATTCTTTATAAGATTTAATATTTGTTTTAGGTAGATCATAAATAGGTTCTTCTAAAAGTTCACAATTATTTCCTAATAAGTAAGGTCCGTGAGTATCCATAAAGTGTAAGAAAACAGCTTTAGGTTTATCATTTGAATCTATATTTTCAAATATTTCTAATAGAGGAGGATCACTACAATCTACTCCACAACCAAAAGATAAATTATTATTAAGTTTTAAAAAACCTTTTTCAACAAATATTTTTATAGGAGTTCTCATAATTAAATCAACATACACAGAGTCTTTTTCTTCATAGCCTTCAATATTTTCATTTATACATATGTCATTTTTTTCTTTATTACAAGTAAATGACAAACCATATTTGTATATGGTGTAGTTGTTGTTTCTCAATATATTTTCAAATCTTGAGTTACCAGTTTGATAACTTCTTGATAAGCTTGCCCTATCTGTAAATTGAATATTTCCGTCTTCAAAGATATATTGCATATTAAATAATGAAGACATAGTATAAGTAGTACGGCCAAAAGATGATGTTGCAAGCTTATAATTTTTGAGGTTGTTATTAATTAATAATCTATCAAACATACTTGTGTCATACTCATAAAACTTTTCCATTGTGGAAAGACTGGGTAAACCATCATAAATAACAAAGTAAATATCTGGTGTTTCATTTAGAACCATATTTTTTTGAAAGCTTAGATTAATTTGGTTAGTTTCTTCATTTTCTAAATTAAATGAATTAAAAAATATCAATAATAATAAAACAAAATAACTTAAAGTAACAAATTCAAATAGTTTCTCAAAATATATCTTTGTTGAAAAAATTAATAGAACAATCGCAAGAAGAGTGAAGAGAGTAAAGCTATAGTTTGGAATTAACTTTAAAAAATCATAAGCTTCAAAATATATAAATATAGTTATATTTGAGTAGTTAAAGACAAGATAAAAAATAATCGCAGCGAAGTATTTACTATTTTTTAAAGAAAAATATTTATCAATAATAAATCGCAAAATATTAAATAAAACTAAATAAATAATAAAAAATATAGCTAGCTTTACTGTCTCAGATACTCTTATTTGGAAGCGATTAATAATAAATAAATGAAAAAATGGAAGTGCTATTAATATATTTTGGACAAGTATTTGTTTTGTTTTCATAAATTATTATTCTAGCTATTTAATCCTTGATAAATATATAATTTTACAATGGACATTATTTATTATGAAACTATTAATTATCTAGATCCAGGCACAGGTATGAATATAATTCAAGTCTTAAGTGCTTTAGGAATCACCTTAGTTGTTTACTTTAGAAATTTTCGAAGCTATCTCTCAAGTCGTTTAGATGATATATCTAAAAAATTTAAAAAAGAGAGTTAAAGTTTTCTACACCTTATATTTGAATATAAATGATGATTTGTTAGATTACCTAAATTATAAAAAATGAAAGTTACAATATTTACTCATATGACAAATCCTAAGGAGAGAATGGATCCTTGGAAAGAAGCTTTAAATTGTTATGAATTCTTTGCTGACGACATAGTTACCGTTGGCAAAAACTGGCCTTATGAGTTTGAATGGAAAGAAATAGGAAAGAATTTTCAAGAAGGTTTTGATGCAGCAGGTGGAGATTGGGCTATAAATATGCCACTAGACATGTTTTTTCATGAAAATATAAAAGATAAGTTGTTAAAAGTTTTAAAAAAACATAAAAATGAGCCGGCTATTGCAATACCAAAGTTCAAATTTTTTTCTCCAAAAAAATATGAATTCAAAAACTTTGAAATTCTTATTATAAACAAAAAAAAATTTCCAAACATAAAATTTGATGGTGGAGGTGATTTATGTTTACCAACTTTAAATGGGGTTCTACTAGATTATAAAAACATTCCAATAGAAAATATACCAATTTGGAACTATGACACAACTTTTAGAACAAAAGAAGTTATAGCTGAAGACCGTGCTAGATTTGCTAGAGCCTGGTTCAGGGAGTTTGACGATTGGGGAGACAGAGGCGGTCCTGATCCAGAGAAAGCATTTAAAGCGTGGTTTGATATGGTTGAAGAACGACTAGCAAGACACATAAATAAATTAGAAATAGACGCCCATCCAAAATTTATTTCAGAAACACTTTATAGTTTAAATGAAAATCAGTTTGGATATAATTGTTTTGGGTTAGAAAAAAAAGTAAATCCATCAATGAAAACTTATTTTGATTACCTTAAGCTGAAATTAAAATTTCCAAATATAAAAATAAGATAGTCGTTAAAAGGGTGTGAATCTGCAAAACCCTTGTGGGCGCTACAGGATTTGAACCTGTGACTTCTTCCTTGTAAGGGAAGAACCAATTAAATACTTCAAATATTTTATATTACTTATTTTTAAAATAAACGAATCCCAAGATACTCAAGAATAGCAACAAGAATTACTTGAGTTGGATTGTAGCTAGAGCGAATAGAGCTAAATACTTGCAAAACTAAAGCAAAAGAACAAATAAACCACCTAAGCCTTTTTTGTATTTCATAATTTCATTATTTTTTTGTCAATCATTAAATTTTCTATCGTTTAAGGATAATAATAAAAATTAAGTGGGAAATGTGATAAATAAGTTTGAAAATTATGAATATAAATTAAAACTAGAATTGAAAGAATTCCATTGTATATTTTTTTATTTATTTTTTCTAATTTGTGAAAATAAATAGATGATAAAAAAACTGCAAGATGAAACATTTGAATTATGTAAGTTGCTTTTATTGAATCTCCAGACCAATCAGGATATGATATTGCAAATATAAAATAACCAAGAAGGCTAGAAATTATGGCTAAATTTATATACTGGATTAAAAATCTGGATTTATAATTTTTGTATGTGAGGTAACAAAAAACAATAATAATCAATGTAGTTATAATTGAAATTATATTAACCCTTGCAAAGTAGTCTCCAATAATTAATTGATTCCTTCCCTCATCTAGAAATCTTGAAGTAAATGTAAAATATCCCCAATAATCACCCCATAAATCAGAATAAAGAATTGAAAAAAATTGATTATCTAGATGAGGCCTAATTGGTTTGTAAAAAAGATATGTTAATTGTTCATAATTTGGAAAATAAAAAGAAAGTCTTTGATTAGAAAATGAAAACCCAGGCGATTTCATATTAAAAGGTGTAAAAGTACCATATTTGATAAAAAGGTTTATATAAAACCAGCTAGACAATGCTGCACCAATTAATGCGCTAAAAGACCAGAGTTTAAAATATTTTATATTTAATTGTTTAGAAAAGAACAAAATAATCAAAGGTAAGAATAATAAAAACCCCCATTGCCTACTCAAAGCTATTCCACCAATAATTAAACCCGTTACAAATATAGATTTATAATTAAATTCAAATTTTTCTTCTTCGTGCTTATTGATGATAAATAAAAATAAACTTAAGAAAAACAATATATATGGTTCACCTCGAACCATAGAAATTGTTCTATAATTTACTGCTAGTAAAGAAACTAAAATCAAATAACTTACATTAACAATATTCTTTGAGTTGTTGAACAATTTTAATGTATTGAGATTAATGATTATTGTGGCAATATACATAATTGACTGAAATATTTGAGTCACATTTCCAAAATATGGTTGGCAGTCTCTTAAAAAATTACTTGATTGAATTAAATTTCTGCAAAATACTTGAGCAATAGAAGGGACTATGTATCCAATTGGGGGGTTGAAAAATTCTCTAGTTTCATTATGGGTTGGAAGGTTAAGATCCCGAGGTAGGTATCTTGATAAATGATTTATATAATCATAATGTGATTCTGCATCATAACCTAAAATTGGATTGAAATAGAAAATATTATAAATAAGAATAAACACTGTTGATAAACTAATCCCAGCGAATATTAAATTTGAATAACTAAGGTTATTTAATTTCATTTATATCTAAATATTGCCAATATATACTTTAAACCATCTATAAGTTTTATCTTCTTACCTTCCTCGTAGCTTCTTCCCGTATAAGATATTGGAAGTTCTTTGTATTTATTAGTTTTAGAAAGAACTTTGGCTATTAGTTCAACTTCTATTGCGAAATCATCTTTTTCAAAATCAATATTTTTAATTATTTCTTTTTTAAACACTTTAAGACAAACAGCAATATCTGTTATTTTATTTTTATAAATATATGTAAACAAAAAACTCAATAATTTATTTGCATAGAATGTTCTAAAATAGATATTTTTTCTCATCTGATTTCCAATAAACCTTGATCCACATACAAAATCAAGATTATCATTTTTAATACAATTTATTAGATTAGTTAAATCCGCTGCTGAGTATTCTAAGTCAGCATCATAAATTCCTATAAAGTCTCCACCCGCATTATCAATTCCTAATCTGACAGCAAAACCTTTCCCCCTGTTTTTATTATTATCAATTAACTTTATATATTTAAATTCTTTTTCAATGGTTTCTGCAATTTCTTTAGATTTATCTGTTGACCCATCATTTACTAATATTATCTCTTTATTAAAATCTTCAGATATTAGATTTTCAACAGATTGTTTTATCGTTGCTTCTTCATTAAAAAAAGGAACAATAATTGATGTGATATTTTCTGAAGAAGTCATAAATTTAATTCTAATGTAGCCAAATTTTTTATTCTTAATTAGTTATCTGAAAAACCCTTGTGGGCGCTACAGGATTTGAACCTGTGACTTCTTCCTTGTAAGGGAAGAACGATTAAATACTAGAGAATATCAG
>MDTG01048578.1_pt1 | contig 24177 bp, 20 predicted proteins | sample 811421 | NCBI WGS metagenome assembly MDTG01 (sample SAMN05326645, study PRJNA326480) | marine metagenome | isolation source: seawater | place: Pacific Ocean: South East | collected 2011
AATATTCTACCTACGACTTTTTAAGTCATCTCTCATTTTTTAATAAAAACACTTGGTTGTTTTTATTGACCTTAAGTTTCTCTGTTCATGTTATTACCGCTCCAAATCATTACCTACGCTATATAGATTTCCAATAAAACTTAATTAGTAAAAAGTGGATCTCTTGTTAATATTCATGCCGATTGGCAAAAATATGAAGTGATATTCCAATGATAACTAGATTTGCTAATAAAGAAGATCCTCCGGCACTGATAAATGGCAACGGCAGGCCGGTGACGGGCATAACTCCAATTGTCATACCAATATTGACAAAAACATGAAAGGTGAAAATAGATGCTATTCCGACGGCTATTAGGCTATGGTAACGATTTTTTGCTAATTTACCTACTTGAAGCGTTCTAACAATTAGAATAAAAAAACTTATTATGACCAGTAGGGCGCCGATATAGCCTAGCTCTTCTCCAATTACTGAAAAAACAAAGTCTGTATGAGCAGCGGGTAGGAAATCGTATTTTGTTTGTGTTCCTCCAAGAAACCCTTTTCCAAAAAAACCGCCAGAGCCGATTGCTATTTTTGACTGAATTATATTCCATCCAGTACCGAGTCTATCGCTTTCTGGATCCAAAAAAGTTATTATCCGGTCTTTCTGGTAAGGTCTAAGGAAATGATCCCAAAGGTATACAGTTGCCAAACCAGCAGTGAGGTTAAACAATATAGCAGAGGAAGTAAAAAAAGAATTCCTTATTGCAATTTGTATTGCAAGGCTACTCATTACAATAAAAAATGCAAAGACGTATGGTGCCAATTCCAACCACAATGGTTCGAAGCTACAAACTACACTTATAAAAGGTGAAATTAGTGCGAAAAGGTACGCTTTCCGCATTCCAGCCCAATATAGCATTGGTAATAACGGTGCGGCAAATGTTAATGCAGTTCCAAGATCCGGTTGTTGAATAATTAAAATCATCGGAATAATGACAATTCCAAAACTTTTTGCGACGCCAGTAAGGCTATTTAGCTCTTCGATGCTAGAACCACTTAGATATCGTGCCAGCAAAAGCAACGTTGCTATTTTCGAAAATTCTGACGGTTGGATCTGAACCAGTCCAATACGCAACCAGCGTTGGGCGTCATCTCCCGTACCCCATGCCAGTACTGCAGTGAGACCAATTACGTTGATCAGGTAAAATGAGTAGGAAAAGCTGTATAAGAAATTCTTGGGTAAATAGACTAAGCTTAGAGAAATTAAAGCTCCACCGATAGCATAGTTTACTTGTTTTAACCACGCGGATTTAATAAACACGGATTGATTATAAAAAGCTGCGCTATAGATCATCGTGATACCTACGATTACGAGCGTAATAGTAGATAATAAGATTGTATAATCAAATTCTTTTCTAAAAGTCATAATTTGTATTTTTAGTAAGAGATTGTTAATTGATCGTTTATTTGGTGGTAGTCTTTGAAAATATTATGTGCAATAGGTGCCGCAACCTTTCCACCACCACCACCACCTTCGATAACAATAGCAACTGCGATTTCTGGGTGGTGGAAAGGTGAGAAACCAACGAACCAGGAGTCGTTATTTTGATTGGCCCTGTTTGGTACTTGCGCTGTTCCTGTTTTTCCCGCTATTAGAATATTTTTTACCGCAGCGCGTTTTCCTGTTCCTTTTTCTCCATAAACAACTCTTAGCATAGCTTCGCGTATGATTTTCAAAGTATGCGGAGATAACTCTTCTATGAATTTTGGCGGTGGTGCGGGGCCGCTCAAGTGAGGTGTAATCATATATCCGCCGTTCGCAATTGCGGCGACAAACCTTGCCATTTGTAATGGAGTTACGAGAACTGCACCCTGCCCAATGATCATATTTAGAAGATGTCCAAGTGTCCATCCACCATTCTGTTGGTAATAAGATCTTGAAGGGAGAAGTCCTTCGGCCTCATTGGGTGTAAATATCAGGCCGGTTCGTTGTCCTATGCCGAATCTACTAGCCCAAAGTCTCCATTCTTCTAAGCTGATAAGTTGTGCTAAATGTTGAAAATATATATTGCAAGAAGTTTCCAAAGCGGAAATTAGGCTCAATTCACCGTGTCCATTGCGAAGATTGCAACGAAACATGACGTCACCAACTTGTAGTGAACCGACGCAAGCAGCAAATGTACTAAGTGTGTCAGTTACTCCATTTTCTAAACCTGCGATAGCGCCAATCATTTTTAGAGTTGAACCTGGGGGATATCTACCTCGGATGGCACGGTTTAATAAAGTAGTTTCGCTATTTAAGACCTTAACTCTATCTTCTTGGGCTTGAAAAGAAACAAATATGTTTGGATCAAAACTAGGATTATTTGCCATTGCTATTATCGCACCATTTCTAACGTTGAGTACGACAACAGCCGAGGCAAGACTCTCGGGCAAAGCAAGTTCTATCCTTTGTTGTAATTCTACGTCAATGGTTAATTGTAAATCTTGACCAGCTATTGGTGCTTGAAGACGTTGGACGAATTCTCTTTGAACGTGTCCAGAAGCATTTATTTCGTAATAGCGGACACCATCATATCCTCTCAACGTATTCTCATGTAATTTTTCTAAACCGGTTTTTCCGACAAAATCACCGATTAAGTAATTGTGATTACTATTCAACGAGGTGTTTGCGTGATGTAATCCCATATAACCTAAGAGGTGTGCGGCGCTTCTTCCAAAGGGATAGAAACGTTGCGCCTCGGTTTCTATCGAAAGCGTTGGCCATTGTGAGCGCAATTGTTCTTCAACAATTGAAACAGTACGAAAGTCAACATCTCGCTTTAGACGAATATTCCGAAGGTGTGCGTCATATATGCCATCTAAAGCCGTATCCCCAGTCGCGAATGTGAAAGCATTTTTAACTCGATTATATCTTTCTCTTGTTGTTTTAACTAAAGAAACAGTATAGAAGGGTCTATTGCGAACTAAGACACGATTATTTCTATCAACTATGAGCCCGCGTGCGGCTTTCACACGTTTTTGAGTGATTATATTTTTGTTGGATTTTCGTGCATAATTATCAAATGTATTTACTTGAAGATGAAATAATCGCACGAGTAGTATGAGAAATAGTAGTCCTATAATTATAATTAATCCGATTAGACTAGGACGTTGGTCTTGTGGTGGAATGAATTTGTGACTATTAGTCAATTAGAATACGATTCCTAAGCGTAATTATATATGCGAACGATACGCCAAAAATGATAGTAAAAAGAGCTCTTCCAACTCCATAGCGTAACATAAAAGTTGGCACTTCTTCTAATATTATTGTCGATGAGCCAATGTAAAAAGTCAGGTCGTGAAGCAGAGATACGCCAAACAATAATAAAGCAATTACGATATTGTTATCATAAGCAATTCGTTTACGGATGGAACCGACTGTAAAACCGATTATAGATTTCAAAAAAGTATTTAATCCCAAATCTTGTGGCGAATAAATATCTTGAAAGAAACCTCCTATAGTTCCAAGTAGCATTCCGAATAGCACGCCATGTCGTAATCCACTAAATAATGTGATTATCAGAAGCAAATCAGGTCGCATTCCATGTAGGTCAAAAGAATATGGCCAGGTAGTTTGCAATATCATTGCCACTAACAATAAAAGAGCGTAGCGTAATATTTGCATATTTAATTATTTTGTGTCGGAATTATAAGCATTGTGCCGACAATTAATATTGAATCAAGATGAGTGTGGTTGACTTTTACAAGTTTTTTATGGTCTATTCCATATTTTTTTGCGATGCTGTAAAATGTATCACCTTTCAAAACTATGTGTCTTTGGGGTTGTTTTACATTGAGTATCAGTTCCTGTCCTGGTTTAATCAGCGATTCGACCAGTTGGTTCCATGATTTCAGCGAATCGACGTCAACTTCGAATAAGCGCGAGATTTCCCATAGCGTTTGTCCACCAGAAACTGTGTGTCTCAATTTATTGTGCCCTACATTTTTTGACGTTAGTTTTTTATTTTTAGGTATAAAAATATTCGTCGGTATCGATTTAATCTTTAACAATTGTCCTGGTCTGATAAGCGAACTACCCAAGTTGTTCCATGCCATTAGGTCATCTATTTTAATTCCGTGACTATTGCTAATTTCGCTTAGTGTTTCTCCAAATTCGACTGTATGAGTATTATCAAAGATATCCAATTTTTCTGGGATAGTCTGGGACGGAATATATAATTCTTGTCCAGGATAGATTCTGTCAGGATTTTTTAGTGTGTTTGCTGCGGTTATAATATTAGGTTTAATCCCGAACATGTTTGAAATAATTGATAGATTGTCACCATTTCTTACTTTGTAAAGAAAAATAGAAGTCTTTTCAGTTGAGGCTAATTTAGGATACATTTCCAAGAAAATCTTACTTGTTTTAGGAGGTAAATTAATTTGGTATGCCTTTTTTTGATTCGGTGGTGTAATTGACCTTCGTAATTCAGGATTGAGCGCAAGAAGATCTTTTTCGTCAATATTTAAAGTCTTTGCAGCGACTCTTAGGTCTACGTAAGGCCACGATTTAGGCAATATTATTTTTTCAGAAGTTAAATTAGATTCGAGCTTAATTTCCGAGAAACCAAATAATTGTGGATTCTTGGAAATAATAACTGCTGCCATAAAAAGTGGGACATAATTTTGGGTCTCTTCAGGCAAACTTAATTCCCAATAATTTCTTGTGCCAGCTCTTTCAATTGCTCGTTTAACTCTACCTCTTCCTGAATTATACGCAGCGATAGCTAAACGCCAGTCTTTAAATTCTTTATACAGACTTTTTAAATGATTCGCTGCAGCTCGAGTTGATTTTTCAGGATCTCTTCGTTCGTCCACCCAGTGGTTTTGTCTAAGGCCTTCGAGTTCACCAGTACTTTTTATGAATTGCCATAAACCAACTGCTCTTGCTTTTGAATAAGCATTTGGATTGAATCCACTCTCAATCATCGAGATATAAAGTAAATCACTAGGTAGTTCATGTTCGTCTAAAACTGTATTGATCAGCTTCTGATAGCGTCCCGATCGAGACAACCATGTTTCGTAAGTTTGTTTCCCCCGAGTTTGAAAGAAACGAATGCTGGCTGCAACCCGAGAATTAGCGTCGATCGGAATATCACAAAGATCAGTAAGTTGGTGTATTCGAACTAGTTGGGGAGCATCTCCAGTTAACTCTTCCACATGTTCTTGTGAAAGTCCTTTTAAAAGTAAAATAAGTGGACTATTGGGTGAAAATCGATCTAATTGCGGAAGTAACTTCAAATAGGTTTGCTCTATAGCTATTGCGAGGACATTCGCGCGAGTGGTATCAAAATCTACATCTTGAGCATCTAATTCGGATAGAAATGAAAATGCAGAGTCTAGATCTTGTTGGGCGCTTTGAACACGGTTAAGGGCCAATGCTTCTTGTGCTCGGAGTAAAAGAAAGTTTATTCCTCGCAAATTTTCTATATGTTCAGACTGTTGTTGGTCTTGTTCGGTTGTTTTATGAATAATTTCTGTGAAAATGGGTAGCTCTTTATTTTGGACATGCCTTGACGAACACGAAAATAAAAAACCTAATGTCAAATAGAGAAAAAAACATGTCATGACTACTTATCGTTCTTGGGTAAAAAGATTTGAGAACGAACTTTTATAGCATTCGGATAGATTCTTTGTATTTCCTCAGCAGCGACTTGTACTGAATTTTCATTGGTATAATGTCCAACTTCAACTTTATACCATGGTGCTTTGAATATTACATCAACGTCTTGCCTTCTAAGCAGGCTAACAGCTTTTTCTCTTAGGGAGTTAGCTTGTTTCGGTACTAAGAATTGGTCTAATAGAACTCGCCATCCAAAGGTAGAAAACTCTTTGAAGTTGCTGTCATTTTTCGACTCAGATACAGCAGGATTTTTAACTATATTTGTCACGGGTTTTTCGACTGAGATAACAAAGGCATCGCTATATTCTTCGCTGAGTTCGATTACATAATCTCTGAATCCAGCTGCTGACTCTTGCTTACTAAAATCTCCTGCACTGATTAGAAATAAATCTCCGCGTTTCTGAATATATACTGGTTCGTTGAGTTGCTCTGTTAATTTTTGGTAGCGCTCGCGACTATTTTTCCCATTACTCAATGCTAATAACTGAACTCTATAAAGTTGTTGACTAATTTGAGTGCTGTTAGTGTCTTGTTCAATTAATCCGATAGTATTTTTTTCGATTTCTTTTTCTGGATTTTCTGCTCTTATCACCGAGTGAATTGTATCAGTGAAAGTAAATTGATTTTTATCACGCGAAAATGTCGGTTGAATTATAAAGAAATCATTTTTTAACGTAGCAGGATCAAACGTTTCGCGAATATTAATTGATGAAACTTTTGATCTTTTATTAGTAGCGGAAGGACTGTTTATAGTGGCACAGCAAAACAGGCTAAAACAAGCTAAAAAAAGGATTAAATATGAATTAGTTGCAAGCACGAATGTTTTCATATTAAATGCTCGTCCGTTTTCCAGGATCTCAAGGTGTCGGGAAAGGGAGGTTTTGCTATACCTTTCTCGGATATTATTGCGCTTACGAGTTGATGAGGTGTGACGTCGAAAGCAGGATTATGTACTCTTACGTTTTTTCCGGTGATCAAATTATTTGCTATATAACGAACTTCGTCGTCGTGTCTATGCTCTATTGGGATATCTTCGCCCGTCTTGTTTCCCAGGTCTAATGTTGATACAGGCGCAACTACATAAAAAGGTACTTCATGCTCTTTAGAAAGAATAGCTAATCCGTATGTGCCAATTTTATTTGCAATATCTCCATTAGCCGCTATCCGATCAGCTCCGACAATACAGCAGGTGATATTCTCATTACGGAGTACAGAAGCAATCATGTTGTCACAAATTACTGTTACATCGATTCCGTTGTTCATCAATTCCCATGATGTAAGTCGTGCCCCTTGAAGGAGAGGTCGAGTTTCACTGGCAAACACAGTGATAGATTTACCAGTATTTTTAGCTGAATAGACCATTCCTAATGCTGTTCCATAGTCGGCTGTAGCTAATGCTCCTGCGTTACAGTGAGTAATAATACGTGATTCCTTGGGAAGGAGCTCTGCTCCTAATTTACCCATTCGTCGACAAATAGAGCGATCTTGTTCATATAAGGCATGTGCTTCACTCAATAATGCCTCGTAAATAGCATGATTACTATGATTATTCTGGTTATTAATAATAGTTTGCATTTTATCGATGGCCCAGAACAGATTGACAGCAGTGGGTCGCGTTTGTGAAAGTCTATTAGATGCTCTTGATATATTTTTTAGGAAATTTTCAGGACTTTGTTTTTTCGCCTTATAAGCACTAATCGCGATACCATAGGCTGCAGTTAATCCAATGGCTGGTGCACCTCTGACGACTAAATTTTCAATAGCTTTGGCTATATTTTCGACGTCGTGGTAGGCTTTATATTCTACTTTATTCGGCAACAAAGTTTGGTCTAATAAGATCAAAGAATTGTCGACCCACTTTAATGTCTCAATAGTCATTTCGCCTAAGAAAATTCAAATGGAGATCGAGATACAATCTCAGGTTGAAAATCTGTTGTAAACTCTTGAATTTTTGCGTCGCCCCATAAACGTTCCAAACCGTAAAATTCGCGGGTCTCGTGGCGAAATACATGGACTACAATATCAACGAAGTCTATCAACATCCAATGTCGAGTGTTCGCTCCTTCTATATGCCAAGGTGGATCTCCGAACTGCTTTAATTTGTCTGAGAGATCTTCTGAAAGGCTTTTAACATGCTGGTCGGATGTTCCCGTGCATATTATAAAGAAATCAGCAGAATCAGAGATTTTCCTGAGATCGAATAATTGCACATCTTGGCCTTTTTTATTTAAGAGAGTCTCTATCATAAGGTTTATACGGATATTTTCGTGATGGCTCATGTGATTGAATTTTTTCTTTATTTTATGATGTTAAAATAGCTTTATGCGTTCGAAGTCCTTGCCTATAATAACCGTGATATCGGCAAGAGGAAACAACTTGGTTGTTTGTTGAGTAATAATATGCGGTATGCCAAGCAATTTGGCTACATGTTTGGCATTTTCAATATTACTGCCACGATGGATAACTAGTGAATAATGGTGATTGAAGTGCTTAGAATTACCTTCATTTATCACGTCCAATCCCAACAAGCGAGATTTTTCTGTTAATCGAGCTGCTAACTGAGGTATTCCACAACCATTAAGAATTTCTATTTGCGGTACATATTCGCGGGGTAAAGTTTCAGTGACATCTACCGAAGTTACCATAGGACTTATCGTTTCTATGAAATCAAATTCACTCCATAGACTGCAGATACAGACTAAACCACTTGCAGTACAAGACCAAACCCAAAGAAATTTATCTCGCACTGGAAACTCCCATAAATCCTCTTTCGGTATGGTAGGCTACTATTGTTAATAGTCTAAAAGAAGAAAAACCACTGCTTTTAGTCAAACATTTTTGGTGGTATTTCTTTAATTATGAATATAGTTTATTTCGAGAGCTGAATTCAAAGTAAGAGGTCCTTTAGGAGTCGATTTATGCATATAACAGAGTCGAGAATACGTAGTTTTTCAATGAACGAAATTATTTGGGCTTGCGATCGAGCATTTCATCTATTCAATCAAGGTACTGTGAAAAATTTACCACGAGAAGAGCGAATAGAAAAGCTTGGAGACTTAGATAGTTTTCAGTTGAAAATGTGCTCTATTTGGCCAGGCTTTTATAAAGCTTGTAAGATGATTAATGAACAATCAGATGTTAAAACGGGTAGCTTAGCCAAACGTAGTGCTTTTATTGATTTTCAGGATATAAAAAATAATTTGTCCGTAAAGTTAGATGCTGGAAGCTTAACGGATATGCGAACGGGAGCTTCGGGAGCACTCGCTTTAAAATACGTCGGTGCTCGTCCTTTAAGTCGGATTGCCATAGTTGGGACGGGGCGCGTGGCTCGTAATCTAGCAATAGCGTGCGACAAGATTTTTGAACTTGAGAATATTTTTTGCACTAGTCGACAAAAACATAATAGGGAAGCATTCTTTTATGAGATTAAAGACAGGGTCAAAGCAAGCTTGAAAGTGTTTCCTAGTATCGATCAGTGTTTGGAGGGCGTAGATGCATTATTAATGGCGGTTCCTACGCCATCACCGATTATTGAAGACTCCGTGCTCGACAGGCTTTCTTTCTTAGTTGTAATTGGGGGAGATAGTCGTACTAGACAGGTGCCACAGAAGATATTGGAACGATATCCAATTGTGGTAGATGAGATGACTCAGGCAAGAAATTCGGGAGAATTCCTTTGGGCTCGAGATAAAGGATGTGAGGATTTACTTATGTTTTCAAAGTGTAGTAATGGAGATCCGTTAATATTGAATGATTATTTGCAAATAAAGTCCAAGCCGAGTAAGGCGGTGATTTATCTTACGGGTCTGGCATTTCATGATTTATGTGTCGCCGCTATGATCTATGAAAAAATTACTCGACTTAAAGAAGGTGTGATGAGTTTTTCAAAATAAAATGTAGTCCGTTTACTTGAAAATACCAGAATATTTGAAGGTCATAATATAATCCTGACTACCTTTACGTTTGGATTTTTCTCGAGAATCATAGATGTCCCAACCGAAGCCGAAAAGTAATTGGTCTTTATAGAACGAAACAGCTAATCCTAAGGAAACTGCAAGTCTATTTCCTGTGGATAACGCTTCTAAAACATTTCCAATCGCAGTAAAATGAATCCCTGAAATAGATGGATTGTCCACGTTGTGCCAACCGGCAAAAGCAATTCCGGGTAAACCTATTAACCTTTCAGTTTTACCTTTTACAATACGTGTTGAATCACCTTCTGAAATTTGGTAATTTCGCCCGGGCCTTATTGTGAGAAAAGATAAAAGTGGTTTAGCTTCAAATTCCCATTTCCATCCTCCAGCTTCAAGTATCTGACTTATACTTTGAGGGGGTGCACCAGGATAACTACTTGTCGTTATTTTGAGCCTTATGCGTCTATTCTCAGCCTCTGTTAATCGTAGATTTAGATCTTCTGCGATGACTTGAATTTCACTTGATTCGTAAATTTTCACGGTTGACCGTTGACTACCGCCTTGAGGATCGTAATTCTCGTCTAGTTTAGTCCATTCTATAGAGAACTGTCTTCCTATTAAAGCCTGTCGAAGTGAGTCAGGTATAGCAAATATGACATCAATTTTCGTTTGATCTTTTTCGATTATAGGTGTGTTATTCCATTTTGGTGAAATTACTTTTTCTTTGTCTTTTCGAGAGCTAATTAAATGGACGATACGTGCCAAATCGATGTTTTCCAAAGCACCATTAGCCTTCAATTGTATGGGGCGAGCTTTATCCTCTACATCATTACTGACAAGCAGTATTCTGCCAAATCGTTCTCCGAGAGCCGCCGGAATAAATTTGACATTCAGACGAGTCGATTCGCCTGGTCCTAGAGAAAAACTGGAAGGGAACACGTGAACTTCAGGGGTTTCTGGATGTGCCTGTACCTGGAGAACAGTATCTCCAGAATTTGTGGCTACGATACTACGCTCTTCTTCTTTTCCCAATACCACGTATCCAAAATCAATAGTACCTGTTGGATTAAGCTCTATTTCTGCAGCGACACCGGTTCCGTTTAAGAGAATATCTAAAGTTTCAGTTCCTTCACTCCAATATCCGTCAATTCGCAGAGAACTAGAGATAGTACCTCTTGATGACGGAGTAAAAGAAATATGAATAGGTAATGTTCTTATACTATTAGCGGGAAGGTTCAACCGGTTTTGGGGGTCAATTTGTGAATGAATATTGAAGTCTTTGCTAGAGGAACGCAATTGATTGATCGTAAAATCTGAATTGCCAATATTAGCCAGTTCAATTACCTGGCTATTGGTCTCTCCAACAGCAATTCGACCAAAATCAACCGTAGACGGACTTAATTTAAGGAATTGACCAATACCGCGTAGCTGTAAGTTTTTGTCTCCGGACTCGGTTGTGACAGTTAGAATCGCTTTACGCTCTCCGACTTCTTTGGGAGAAAAATCAAGTGAAATCTTATCCGTTTCGCCTGGTTTTATGACAGAGCTGAACGTCCGGTCGTGACCATGGTCAAATTCAGCACCAAAGTTATCACGGAGCATAATATCGACGGCAAATGGGGTTCCGCCTTGATTCCAAAGCAAAAGGTGATCACGATTTGTCTTTCCTAATGGAACGTTACCAAAATCGATAGTTTCTCCATTGAGTATTGAAATTTTAGCTGGTGAGATGTTTCCTTGGCCCTGCAATGGTATATTAATTTTTTCAGCAGTAGGATCATTTGTAAAAATAATGAGAGTGCTAGAAAAGATCTCTTTTGTATTCGGAGCAAAAACGATAGGGATAACCCAACGAATATTGGGACGGACTGTCGCCGGCAAATTATCATATTCTTTTATCGCGAAACTGCTGTCTTCAACGCGGATTGAATCCAAGACCAAGTCCGCATCCCCGTTATTGATGATCGTGATTTCTCTGTATTTTTCTTGTCCAAGTTCGACTTTTCCAAATTTTACACCTACTTCAGGTAACGGTGAGACCAATGCTTTTGCCGATGAAACATGGGCAATTATTTGGACAGTATCTGTCACTCCGTCTTCTGTTTTAATATATAATTTGTTTTCGATTTTTCCTGTTTTCTTTGGATTGGCAGTGATTTCTATCTGAGATCTTTCGTTGGGTAGTAAAATTATTGGTTTAGAATCGGAGTGTGTAAATTGGTCAGAATATTGAAGCCAATTTATTTTCGTTATGGTAATTGGTATCTGTCCAGCATTGAAAAGATTAATTTGTCTTCGAAACTGTTTACCCAGCTTTATTTTACCAAAATCTAATGAGTCTATGGGATCTATAATGATACGAGGTATAAGAGGCCTGGCTTTAAGTTCAACCTGTATGTTTTGTTTATCGAAGAAACCTAAAGCTTGTAGGTATAAAATTCCATTTACGGACCCACTATCGCTGGACGAAAAAAAAATGTCGATTTCTCTATTTGAGTGTGCAGGAATAAGAAGCGTTTTTGTAGAGAGTGAAAACGGCGGATTCGTGGTAAGTTTAAGATTAATCGATTGATCGCTAGTGTTTTCTATGCCTAAAGATTGTTTGTTTAACGCATTTGAACGCGCTGTGGTCCAATGAACAACATCACGATCGACCCGCACTATTTGAGTGCTGGCTAAGCTTGGCATCAATACAGCCAAAATACAAAAAATTTTTAAACGTATGCTGTTCATTTCGTTTCAGAAAAAAGAAGAGCGACCAACCCACTCCAATACCGTACGTCATGTTTGTCGAAGCGCCACAGCTGAGAAGCGTGGTAAACTTCCTCTTGGGTATTTTTTAGTAGATTCAGGCCACTCTTTATATTGCGTAACATAAAGTGTATTTTACTCCGATGTCAAGAGATCTTGTTCATCTTGATAAAATCAGGTCTAATCCTGTGACAAGACGGTCCATTCCCGTTCTGAGTATATCAATGGGTAATGCGCCAAAAGCTATCCTTATAAAACAACCATCGTGTAGCCCGAAGGCTTCTCCAGGAATAGCAGCTACTTGGTGGTTACTAATTAGTTTTTCAACTAATTCGATCGCTGTCAAGTCGGTGTCGATTTTACTAAAAATGTAAAAGGCTCCTGAGGTCCTTGGTGTTGACACGCTTTTTCCTAAATCATTCAAGTATTTAAGACAGAGACTACGTGATTTATCTAATTCTTTCATATGAGACTGACAATAGGCCGGTCCAGCACTTAAAGCTCCGATGGCACCATATTGAGAAATGACTGGAGGACATATCAAAATAGTGTCCTGAGCCTTTTGTAAGGCTGGCTTTATCTGTGATGGCGCAACAAGGTAACCAATACGCCAGGAAGCTAAGCCGTAGCTTTTTGAAAATGAAAATATGGATATAGTATGCTCGTTATTTTGTGTGAAAGACCCAGGTGACACATGTTTTGTATCACTGTAAGTAAAATGTTCGTAAGCTTCGTCAGAGATATGGTATATGTCTTTCTGACGGCAGAGTTCATTGACTTGCTTTAGGGTCTGAGATGGGTAGACAGCCCCAGTTGGATTATTAGGTGAAATAGTAACAATTGCTTTTGTTCGACGAGTAATTGCTGCTTCCAAAGCATCGATGTCAAGCTGATATTCTTTGTCAGTAGGCACGAGTACAGCATTGCAGTTAGCCATGGATATGGCCATTTCGTGATTGAAATAATAAGGTGTGCTCAGTATAATCTCATCTCCTGGGTCTGCAATTGCAAGTAGACAATAATAAAAAGCCATGTTGCTTCCGGCAGTAACCATTAAAGTCAGATTTTCATTGATCGTTATACTATTCTCGGTTTCTAATTTTATACTTAGAGCATCTATAAGTTTTGGCAGTCCGTTTGCAGATTTGTAATGATGTTCTGTTTGATTTCGTCCAAACTTTTCTATAGATGATAGTGACTCTGGAGGTGGAGGATAAAAGATTACTCCTTGTCCGAGAGAAATTGTATCTGGGCTTTTGCGAATAAGCTCTGCTACTTTGGGGATTATAGCAGGTCGTACCGAAGACATACGTTCAGAAAGAGAAGTAGCCATCGATTAGTACTCCAATGCCTCTGATAATTTTGATAATAATCGATCAATTTCTGAGGTCATTGCGGTATCTAATTGGAAACTTAGCGGTTCGCGATGCACTATATCGGGAAATAATTTGCGTTTGTTCATAATATACCTTTCACAAACGATAAAACCATCTAAACCACCTTGAACCTGTATGGTTGCCAAAGCACAGATAGGAAAATATAGTTTGTAAATGCGTTCCTCATCCCCAACAGATAGGGCTTCCCACAAGGCAACGATTCCATCTAGCAACTCTACTCCTGGTATCGTACCTGTTATTCCTCTTCGAAAAGAATCTACGAGTAGTAATCCTCCACTTCCCTCGAACAGTCCTGCTTGTCCATTCGTTGCATCGCGTATAGCGGATAAACAAGGGCCAAGGGGAGATGCTTCAGGTTTAAATAGGATTCTATCTCCATAATCACGGTATAGTTGTGCTTGGAATTCAATACTCATAGGGTTGCCGATATAAGAGCTTGCGTCTTGAATGAAAACGGGAATTTCTACGGATTCGAGAATGGCATCAAAATAAGCACGCAATTGACTATCCGACAAAGCACGAGAGATAGGAGGAATAACCATAATTGCACTGCTGCCACCTGTTTCTGCAGCACGCGCATATTCACATGCTTGTTTGGAACTCTCCGCTGCGACATTTATTATGACAGGGCCACGGGCACTTGCCATAGAGCACAACTGTTCAGGCAATTTCATGCGTTCTTCAGCCGTTAAGCGGAAAAGGTCTGAAACAAGAGCTAAGCAAATACCATTAGCTCCAGTGTCGAAAGCATAATCTATTTCGTTTTCGAGTGTGCGATAATCTATACTCATATTGTTTAAATACGGCATATGTAGAACAGGTAAGACGCCAGCGAATGTATCTTCCATTATAAATTTCTCTTTAATTTTCGTCCGGAGTTTACGATTTTTAACAATGTTTTTGCAATGTCTTCATTTGCAGCTGCGATAAAGTGTGCAAACTTCCTTCTTTTTATATAACGAGGCTGATCATTTAAGCCAGTGAAACATCTTGCTCCTGCCTCTTCTGCAATTAAGGAAGGTGGCCCGGCATCGTAAATTGCAACTTCTCTTGTCAAATATCCGCAGAGTTTTCCTTCTGCGATTTGAGTAAGTACAAGTGCTGCGCCAATAGGTTTTTCACGTGGAATTAGGTCATACCCTTGTCGTGCAAGTTGCTGATAAATTTTGGCTTTCGATGAAATAAAAACTTCTTTAGTTAGATTTTTTTCGCAAATTGAAAGTCGTGTTTTGGGTCGGTTGGGTAAGTGAACAAAAGCGCCTTGGTCACGTACGGCAGTAAAAATTTTATTTTCAGTAGGTCTGGCAATAATAGAAGCCAGCATTGACCCTTTATACGCTAGGCCGATACAGATATGATAAGGAGCGTCGCCTTGTTTAAAGTGCCATGTGCCATCGATTGGATCTATGATGACTGTGTAAGGTGATTTTGAGGAATTATAACGCTTTTTTAAGGCGGTGTTTTCTTCTGCAATTATTCCGATGTCAGGAAGCAGATTTTTCAGAGAACTGATTAGAATATCCTGAATCCCGCTATCTAAAGCTGTAAAAATAGTTGAAGCTTCTTGAGCGATATGTCCTGTCAAGGTAGTATCCGGCGTTTTGCCTATGTTAGCAATGTCGCCATAAAAAATGAGCGATGCTTTAGCACACTTTTCAACGACTGGAAAAAGCGTGTCAATAAAAAATTCAGGTGTTATAGCATGATTCATGAGATTGTTGCAAGAAGCCGTTCGGGAAGTTTAACGTACATAAATTTACACAAAAGAATGATAATATCCGTAATATCGGCTAACCAGCCGCGTGAGCCATTTCGTTTGCTTGAAGATGAAGAGCCGCAATGACTTTGTCGGGGCTCATGGGTAAGTCTCTCAAACGAACACCGATAGCGTTATATATCGCATTTGCTATAGCTGCCATTGGGGGTACCAATGTGACTTCTCCAACTCCACGAATACCATGCGGACTTGCGGGATTAGGGACTTCCACTAAGAGAGGCTCTATGGACGGAAGATCAAGAGCAGTCGGCATCCGGTAGTCTAAGAAACTAGCGTTTGCCATCGAACCGTCCTCTTTATAAAAGTAACCTTCGCTAAGGGCCCAACCGATTCCCTGCACAGTCCCACCTTGAATCTGACCCTCGACGTAGGAGGGATGAATTGCCTTTCCAACATCTTGAGCGGCAGTATACCGCAGAATTTTTACTTTTCCAGTCTCGATATCTACTTCCACATCGACAATGTGCGTTCCAAATGCATTTTGAGGTCCGGATGCGTTGATAGTACCTGTACTGGTAATCGGTCCCCCCGTGCTACCTTGTTCCGCAGCAATTTCCTTAAACTTCAAAAACCTTTTTGTATCAGAAATAGAAACAAAGTTACCATTTTCATACCGAATGTCGGAATGTGAAGTTTCAAGTTGACGCGATGCTCGTATGCACATTTCTGCCTTTACTGCTTCGGCTGCCTTGTAACATGCATGACCCGTTGCATACGTAGTGCGACTCCCCCCAGTACCTGCTGTCATACCGATAGAGGAAGTATCCGGGACTGATGGATTGACGTCTTCTGCATTTAGCCCAAGCGTTTCGGCAACTATCATAGCCATTGAAGCTCTACTTCCTCCGATGTCTACTGATCCCTCCTGTAGGTTGACTGTGCCATTGTCATTTACCGAAATAGAGGCGGAAGATTCTCCTCCACCGTTAACCCAAAATCCTGAGGCGACACCACGCCCACGATACTTCCCTTCTATTTTTGTAGAATAGTGTTCGCTATCAATGGCAGCTAAACATGTTTCTTCACATCCTATTTTTTTGAATCGGGTTCCATCTGCCCGTCTCGTGCCTTCATGAGCCGAGTTCTTCAATCGTAAATTTAGAGGGTCCATGCCAATTAATTCGGCTAATTCGTCAATGATGCTCTCGGATGCAAATGCTGCGTTAGGTGCCCCTGGAGCTCGGTATGCCGATGATTTCGGTTTGTTGAGCACGACATCATAAGCTTCGATTAGTACGTTTTCTATGTTGTAAGGAGCAAATATGCACATAGAAGCGGCCCCAACAGCAGATCCGGGAAAAGCACCAGCTTCATAGACGAGCTTAGCGTAAGCAGCGCACAATGTTCCATCTTTCTTAACACCCATCTTAGCTTTTATGAACGAGCCAGGTCCAGGGCCGGTGGCTTCGAAAACCTCTGTGCGCGTCATGATCATTTTGACTGGACGACCAGTTTTATGCGAAAGAATAGCGGCGGCGGGCTCCATATATGCAGGAAATTTCCCACCAAATCCTCCCCCAATCTCGCAAGGTACGACTTTGATTTTTGATACCGGAATGTTGAGGACTTCAGAAACCTGAGACCGAATTTCAAAAGGGCCCTGAGTACTTACCCATATGGTAATGGTACCATCATTTTTCCACCAGACAGTGGTATTGTGTGGTTCGATATATCCCTGATGGACTGTGGCCGTTTTAAATTCATGTTCGACTACGTGGTCAGCTTCTGAAAAGCCTTTTTCCAAGTCTCCCATCGCACTTTCATTAATAGTAGCAATATTACTAACTCGCCCAGTCGACTTACCTAATTCTCGGGTTGTCCTTGTTTCATCTAACAATGGGGCATTTTCTGCCATAGCTGCTTGGACGTCGATTACTGCAGGTAAAATTTCATATTCAACGTCGATCAGATCCAAGGCTTCCTCTGCAATATGAACCGATGTCGCTGCTATTGCAGCGATTGCATGTCCTTTATAAAGGACCTTGTCAGATGCAAGCGAATTACAAGCCAACTCTCGGACATTTACTAGGGTTTCGCCTAAATTTGAAAGTTTGTCTACCGTCTCAACCAAATCATCCGCCGTTGCCACAGCGAGGACTCCCGTTAATTTCATGACTTTACTGGTATCAATTTTTTTTATTTTTGCATGGGCATGCGGGCTTCGTAAAACTTTACCAAAAATTAAGCCAGGCAATTTAACGTCACCGCCATAAACAGCTGCGCCTGTAACTTTATCTAAACCGTCATGTCTTATCGGTCGGGTCCCTATTACTTTGTAATCTCTGTCGACCGTAGCACTTTCATACGAAGAATTTTCTCGTGTGGGTGTAGACATGCCAATTTCTCCTCTTATGTTAAATATCCATCGTACATAATTTGTGTTCCAACGGCTCCTCAGTCAAGATACTGTAGAGTAGTTACTGTAGAGTGGTTGTCGCAATCGTTGTTACCCGTTTTTTATGTTGCTAATTTACACAACTATTTCAGAGATTGTGCCGCGCATATCCATTTCAAAATCGATGTCAATGACGGGAGGACGGCTGTAGTACCAATGGATACCATTATGATGGCTATTACCTAAGGCTGGCAATATTTCGGATGATAATAATTCTACCAGTGGATGAATGGTGTAAACGTCGACGCAGTTTGTTAGTTCCCAGTTCCCGCCTAAACCTTTCATTCTGTCGGCCATGACTTTTAAAACATAACGCGCTTTTTCTCTCATCGCATTTTTACACGTATCGCCACGGCGAATAATTTGGCTCTCGTCTAGAACACCTTCGATGACTTCGCCAGCTCCGGCGACTACAAATGTCTTTCGTGGAATACTTGGATTCTGCACCACGTAGGAAAATGCATGTAGCTGTGGAGAATTAGGCGGTAATAATTGGGGAGCTATATTTGTGCGAGCCACGGGATTAAGTCCGTCAACGTATAGACCCCATTTTTGAATTGTTTGGCAATAAATAGAATTGAAATCAATAAAATCTTGCATCGAATAAGGTTTCGGGCACCGTAATTCCATCGCACACAACGCAGTCTTATCTAATGAAAGATTGTCCAAATAGTCTTCCACATAGTCAAAGCCCATATTCAATTCTACAGGCTTCGATAGTTTAGCATGGATGATTTCAAATCCTTGATTTGCGACTACTCCGCATGAATATGGGTCAATACCTTTTAAAAAATGATAATTTCCTGAGGGATGAGCGATCAGCATATTGACTTCTCCTACGTTTCAAGATTAAAGCAAAAATTTGGTTCATATGTTAACTTTTGTGAATTCTTGACCAAATCGCTTTAGTTGATATTGTATTAATTGATATTGTAATTGACAGAATTGTTGTAATGTAAACAAAAATTAAGTGAAAGTCAGAAGATATGAATCGTCAGTCCGAAATAATGTTTTGTAAAACCTAAGCTAACACCTAAATCTTCAAGGAACGATTATTTTTTATGAAACCGACAATTCTTTTAATGGCCGAAGTAGAGCCCTATTTTACGTTGCTTCCTGACCTACAGAAAGTTTCTCGAGTAGTAAGATGGCGTTCAGATAGTGATGAATGGCGGAGTGAGTTGAGTGAAATAGAGGGGATTTATGTATATGCACACATTCGTGTCGATGGGCCTTTAATGGATATGATGCCAAAATTAAAAGTTGTCAGTAATTTTGGCGTTGGAGTCGATCATATTGATCTTCAAGCTGCTTCGGAAAGAAATATTCTGGTCGGCAACACTCCGAATGTATTGGATGGTGCTACCGCGGACTTAACATTTGCTCTCTTATTAGCGGCAGCTCGCAATATTACTCAGGGAAACGATTTTGCTCGCAGTAGCGATTTTACGTTTTACGATCCTAGCTTTATGTTGGGTCAGGAAGTTAACGGATCTATTTTAGGTATTGTCGGACTTGGTAATATTGGGTTTCAGGTTGCCAAGCGTGCCATTGCATTCGACATGAAAGTGGTATACCATAATCGTACGAAAAACGAGAGAGCCGAAAACGAATTGGGAGTTAAGTATTTATCCCTTGATGATTTACTCAAGCAATCAGACTTTGTTTCGTTGAATATGCCGTTGACGAAAGAGTCAACCCGTATGATCGGAAGACGAGAGCTGGATTTGATGAAATCAACGGCTATTTTAGTCAATGCCGCTCGTGGTGGCGTTGTTGATCATGAGGCCTTACTAGAATATCTGGTTTCGAAAAGATTATACGCTGCGGCCCTTGATGTCACTGAGCCCGAGCCATTACCCAGAGATCATCCAATTTTAAAGCTTGATAATGTGATTATTGCACCGCACTTGGGTAGTGCGACTCACCAAACTCGGATATCTATGGTTAAGAATTCGATAAAAAACTTAGTAGCTGGATTGAACGAAGAGTCTCTGCCTTGGCCTGTCTCATAGGCGAATATTAAAGAAAAAGGTTGTTACAATTAAACAGTAAACTATGAAAAGAGGTTTTTTATATGGGTGAAAAAAAGCATTATAGCGTTGTTATTATCGGGTCAGGTCCAGCAGGATTAACAGCAGCACTTTATGCGGCTCGTGCAGACCTGAAGCCTTTAGTTTTAGAAGGAATTCAGCCTGGCGGACAGTTGACTATTACGACAGATGTGGAAAATTTCCCTGGGTTTCCAGATGGTATTATGGGGCCGGAATTAATGGATAAAATGCGGCTTCAGGCACAACGTTTTGGAGCTGAAACACATTTCAAGATTGCGTCTGAAGTAGATTTGTCGGAGAGACCTTTTCGAATCAAAACTGATGAAGCAGACTATTCTTCTGACGTAGTTATTATTGCTACAGGTGCATCTGCACGTTTGTTGGGCATAGAATCCGAAACTCGATTAATGGGACACGGGGTGTCAGCTTGCGCTACCTGTGATGGCTTCTTTTTTCGTGATAAGGAAATAGCCGTAGTTGGCGGTGGTGATTCTGCAATGGAAGAAGCTAATTTTTTAACTAAATTCGCTTCGAAAGTCACTTTACTCCACAGGCGTGATGAATTTAGGGCATCGCGAATAATGTTCAACCGTGCCAAAGAGAATCCTAAAGTCGAATTTGTCACGAATGTCGCTGTTGAAGAAATCTTAGAAACCGAGGAGGGTGGCGCTGTTCGTGGCCTTCGTTTAAAAGACACTGTGACTGGTCTCGAACGGGAGCTCGCGTGTGAGGGGGTATTTATGGCGATTGGTCACATACCGAATTCGAGCATTTTTCGAGATGAGCTCAAAATGGATGAACAGGGATATATTTTGACTGCAGCTGATTCCACGGCTACAAATATTGAGGGCGTGTTTGCTTGTGGCGATGTTCAGGATACAATATACAGGCAAGCTGTAACTGCTGCAGGATCCGGATGTATGGCCGCAATCGAAGCTGAACGTTTTTTATCACACTGAATTCGATTATTATAATAATGGAGTTGATTGATTCATGGATTGCTCAAAATAGATGCGTGCGAAAATTCATTCTTTGGGCATACGGCCCAATCATGTTTTGGGGCAAAATTTTGTCATAGATAACGATTTACTTGAACGGGAGGTGGCTTACGCGGATGTTAAACCTTCTGACTCGGTTTTAGAAATAGGACCGGGCACTGGCAACCTTACGGATCGGTTGTTAAAGCGTACTGACAATGTTGCAGTGATCGAATATGATCGTCAATTTTCCAAACCCTTGGCGAATCTTCAAAAAAGACATAATTCCTTGAAAGTTATTTGGGGCGACGTATTAGATGTTCAATTACCAAACTTTGATAAAGTTGTTGCCAATCTGCCGTATAAAATAGCTCTACCCATATTATTCAAAATTTTGGAACGAAGGTTCGTTTCAGCGGTATTTATTGTCCAGTTGCGTTTAGCTCAGCGGATCGCTGCTCAGGTAGGTGAAACTGGTTACTGTCGGGCGGGCGTAGCTATTGGGAGAAAGTCGCGAATCGAGCTTATTGAAGAGGTTAGACCTGAATCATTCTTTCCCAAGCCGGACGTCACAAGCGCCATTCTGCGAATGGAGCGAATTCGGTCGCGTTTTCAAGTTCCCTCAGAAGTGTTTTTTAAGGAAACGTTAGATAAGCTTTTTGTTTATCGAGACCACACAGTTCAAAATGCAATTGAATTTGATAAAAATCGATTTTTTCCAAGAAATATTCTTAAGGGTCTTTCCGCCAAGATAAAAACGAAAATAGTAAAGGCCGTAACGCCAGAAGAGTTTGGATTCATTACGGAGATGTGTTGGGATAAACGTTCTCGTGACGGGTTGTTGAAAAGTGATTAGCATAGAGTATAGGTCTCGTAAAAATTCTCACAAGGATTTCCACGGCTAACATGCATCTTTTTATTGGAAATTTCCATTATGACGGAAAAAACTGTAGTCCAAAATCCTGTTTGTGGATTATTATTGGCGTGTCGGCAGATAGAATGTGGATATCCAGAGTGATCTTTTAGAGCTTTTTGGGCCGTTTCGACGTTAATAAACTTTGAGTCTATAATCTCGCGCACTCGTTTTAACCTTGGAGCAGATTGTATCAATTCTGGAAAATTGTTATTGATGGATTGTAAATTGGGGTGTAAACAGTGGTTGGTGTGTGTGACTATTTGTGGGTCTTGGATAACGTGGACTTGGTCAATGGTTATTTCCATATCTGCCGGTCCTTCGGGAGTAGCAAGCATTATGTTCGCAGGTATTGCACGGTGAGCTCGTTGCACCGCGTCGGTGGCTTCATCTAAACTATGGCATTCAAATATGGAACGAACTGTAAAATAGTGAGGTACTCCTATCTCACGAGAAGGCGCAGGGAGAGAATTTAAGCAGACGCCTATGCCAGCCGCACTGAAACCGATATACCCTATCAGTCCCGCTTGCGTGATGTTTATGAAGGATGGCCCATCATCTGGTATTCGTGTCAGAACGATGGTGTAAGGGTCGAGAGCAGGGTCATTGTCCCAATTCTGGGCAAGAATAGAATTGTTTGTATCTCTATAAGAAAATGACGTGCATCCGCCTTCCGGTTTAGACAAGAGCTGATTTCGTACTTGTAAAAAAATCAATTCGTTTATATCGATGCCAGAGCTTTGCTCCATACCACGAAGTTCATCGATTAAGTTCGGAGCATACTTTTCTGCCATGACTGCACTTTGACGTGCTACTGATTGTGCTTGAGATTTAGAGATGTCGATTGTTTTATTTACTCTTTCGAGTGCTATGGCGTTGAAGCCACGGATTTCCTCACGCGCCGCTTCTCCTATTTGCCTTCCCATTTCAAATGGACTGCCATGGACTATTACTTCTCGATAGCGTTTTTCCATTTTTAATTCCTTTATCTGCGGATTTCTAATACTATTTTTCCGATAGTAGAATTTGTTCGTAAGCGCTCGTGAGCTTTATCAATTTCTTGGATAGGGTATATTGTATCAATGATTGGCTTGATTTTTTTTTCAAGAAAATCAGGCCAAAACCGATTTTTAAAAGTATCAATGATACTGGTTTTTTCCTGGTCAGAGCGACTACGCAATGTAGATCCGATTAGGTGCAACCGTTTGCTTAAAACTTGGGAGATATCCAGCTCTGCTCTACTTCCTGAGAGAATGGCTAAAAAAATTAGGCGTCCCTTGGTATTGAGTATATCTACATTATTCTTCAAATAATCTGCACCGCTGATGTCCAAGATGACATCGGCGCCTCCAAATTTTTTTGTGACAATTTCAGAAAAGTCGTCTGTTTTATAGTTTATGCCATATTCAGCGCCCAGTTTTTTGCAGTGAGATATCTTTTTGGGGGAACCAGCAGTCGCGATTACTCGACACTTACTATGAACAGCTAGTTGGATCGCAGCAGTGCCAACACCGCTGGCTCCTCCATGTATCACTACTGTTTCGCCTGGCTGAAGGTTGGCTTCTAAGAACAAGTTGACATAGGCTGTTAGAAAAACTTCAGGTATTGCGGTAGCATAATTATAATCCCAATTATTCGGAATACTTATGAGGTGAGAAGCCGGAACAGCGACGAATTCGGCATATCCTCCACCCGACAACAAACTCAATACTCGATCGCCTTCTTGCCAATTTTTTACATGTTTTCCTACGTAGCAGATAATGCCAGCCATTTCTAATCCGAGAATAGAAGAAGCCCCATCCGGAGGAGGATATTTTCCATCGCGTTGTAGTAAATCGGCACGGTTTACTGCGGTTGAATGAACCTCCACAAGTACTTCATTGTCGGCACAGAGTGGTTTAGGTCCTTGACTCCAACATGTTCCTTTTTTGTCATCGACTCGGATGGCCATCATGCTATTTTCGTTACTCATTGTGGTAACCTTGAGCGAACGACTTCGAATGTAATAGCTCCAATGATAGCTCCAATCAGAGATGAAAATGCGGCTAATTCTCCGTTTCCTATTTGCGCATAAATGGGCCCGGGGCATGATCCAGTTGTTGCCCACCCTGCCCCAAATAATGTACCTCCGATTATTGTACCTTTATTAAATTTTTTGGTGGGTAATTCGGCAGTTTGACCATTTAGTGCGTGGATGTCAAAATGATGGATTATTTGTACAGAAATCAGGCCAACAACAACAGCAGATCCAATTATCAGAAACATATGCGGCTCGTCAAACCTGAACATACTTTGAACCCGATACCATGATGCCACTTCGGATTTCACAAGAACGACACCAAAATAAATTCC
>MDTG01326930.1_pt1 | contig 24177 bp, 26 predicted proteins | sample 811421 | NCBI WGS metagenome assembly MDTG01 (sample SAMN05326645, study PRJNA326480) | marine metagenome | isolation source: seawater | place: Pacific Ocean: South East | collected 2011
CATCTGCGAACTTACCGGCAAGGGCCGCCAGGTCGGCCACAATGTCAGCCACGCCAACAACAAGACCAAGAAGGTCTTCCTGCCGAACCTGCAGAACGTTACGCTGATCAGCGAGAAGCTGGATCGCAGCTTCAAGTTCCGCGTGTCGACTCATGGCCTGCGCTCGGTGGAGCACAACGGCGGGCTCGACAACTGGCTGCTGAAGACGCGTGACGAGAAGCTGTCCAGCAACGCGCTGAAAGTGAAGCGCGAGCTGAAGAAGGCGATGGCTTCCAGCGAAGCCGCCTGATCGGCGCTATCCAGCACTGTAAACGAGAAGAGCGCGCGAGGGGCCTATTCCTCGCGCGCTTTTTCTTGTGCGCGAGCCGCAGGCATTGCCTCACGCCAGACCACCTTGGCCAGCAGCGTTCGCTGGATCACCGAGAGATTGTCGTCGGAGACGAGCCACAGCGCGACCGCGCCATCCTCTTCAACTCCCGCCAGGGCCAGCCCTTCGTAATTCTCGCTCGGCAGGATGTCATCCAGTCGCACCAGCAGGTCAAGATCGAGCGAATTGCCAGTTTCCAGCTCTGCGGGATCGGCAATGGCGATTGCCGTGGCGAAAGGCGGCAGGCCTGCGGCCACCTTGCGCAGCAGCACCAGCACGCGGCCATCGGGCAGGGCAGTCATGTCGGTCGGGCTGTATTCGCCAGGCACGGAGAAGGCGAAGGCGAGCGGCTCTTCATCGGTGATCGGGTCTGATGAATAGAGCAGCCCGGTTGATGCGCCCTCGGGCAGCACCATAAACCGACCGTCAGGCAGGCGTGCCATCGCCTCGGCACCAGCATTCCTGGGCCAGTCCTGCCATTGCGGCGGACGGCTGGTGACGATCAGCTCCATGGTCGGCGCATAGCGGATCAGGGAGTTCGAATTCTCGTAGCCCAGCCAGTATTCACCTGTCGAAGGATCGCGCATGGCGGATTCGACATCGGCGGGGTTGTCGCTCAAATCGCCGCGATCACCGATGAAGGCGACGTGCGCGGGTTTCGACACCCCTGCGTCCGGAGCGGAAAAGGTGAGAATCTGTCCGCGGTCGGAAAACAACCGCAGCTGGCCGTTCCCGATCAGCAGCATGGCGGAATAACCGCCGAAATCCAGCCGGTCGCTGGACAATTCCCACAGGCCCGCAACATCCCATAGACCCTCGACACCAACGCCCTCGCTGCCAGCGCGCGCAGGCTCTGCGTCAAGGCGGGCAATTTCGAGGTGTGGCCTACCGTCTTGCGGGATGTGTGTGCGCACGAATGTGCCGGGCGCCAGCGCGATTGCCACCAGAAGCCCTGCGGCCAGCCTGCGCTTTCTCATGCCGCCACCAGCAGCGTTCAGGGCATGGGGCCGGTGAACAGGATGGGATCGAGCCGGGTCAGGTGCCATTTCAGGCTCCAGTGTAGATGCGGCCCTGTTGCCCGCCCGGAAGAGCCGATGCGGCCCAGAACCTGTCCCTGCGCCACCCGATCGCCTTCAGCCACGTCGATCTGCGACAAATGCAGGAACGCGCTGTTCAAACCCGCGCCGTGATCAATGATCAGCAGATTGCCCTCCAGGCTGAAATCGCGGACGGCCAGCGTTACCACCCCGCTGGCAGGCGCGACGAAAGGATCGCCGCTGCCGCCGGTGGCGATGTCGATACCGGAGTGATAGCTGCCCGGCTCCCCGCGATAGATGCGCTGCGATCCGAAGCGGCCCGAAATACGACCGCTCAGCGGCCAGATGAAATCCTCTTTCCAGCCGTCGGTGTCCGAATCGGCAATGCGCGCGTCCCAGATGGCGTCAAGCTCGGGCTGGCGACGACGCATGAAGCTCTCACTCGCCCCGCCCGCACGGCGGGCGACGTTCACCCGCTCGATGTTCCAGTCACGCGGTGAAACCGCAATCTGCCGCGACACGATACTGCCGTCCGCCATGGTGGCGACGAGCGTTTCCGAGGCACCGGCATCGCGATCGAACGCGGCGAAAAAATTGCCTTCGGCATCAAGTTTCAACGGAGTTTCGCCCAGCCGCGCAGAAACGGCCCCGCTGGGCGCCGTCCCGCGAATCCAGCCGCCCTGGGTCTGTTCGCCAGCAAAGGAAAAATCCGTGCGCACGGCGGGCGCCGAGGCGACAGGATCGGGTGCCGGGGCAGAGTATTCGGCGTTGCTGGCAGAGGTCAGGCTTTCCGCCTGTGCCCGATCACCGCCAGCATTGGCAGGTTGCGCGGCGCAGCCGCCGGCAAACAGGGCGCTGGCCAGAGCAAGGGGCAGGGCGAGAGGCAGAAACCGTGGAGCGATCACAGATCCTCAAGCGCGCGACGGGTGGAAAGTTCCGCGCTGGCGTAGGCCTCCTGCCGGTCCACGCTCCAGTAGCGCAATTCCTCCAGCGGAACGGGCACGCCGCTCATCGCGCAAAAAACAAAATGGCCCGGCTTCACAACGCGAAAGGCGTTGGGGCCGTACATCAGGGTGGCGGCTTTATCGGAAGATGACATCAACATGCTTGCCTATGTAGTATGCTCAGGCTTTCGGCGCAATTTACAGAAGTATCGGCCTACAGGAGCTTGGGTTGGCCGCTCTCAGGCACGCCCTTCGATTTGCGGGCAGGCTTTCTCGGCACGGTGGCGGGCACCACCTGAAGGGTTCCATCGGCAAATTCCAGCGTCAGCAGGGGCTGCTGCGCCGCTACGGCCTGTGATTTCACCACCGGATGGCCTTCCGCACTCACCAGCGCATAGCCGCGCTTCAGCGGAGCTTTGGGGTCCAGTTGCAGGCGCAGACGCTCCAGCGCGGCGAGGCGCTGGCCCTTTTCAGCAATCGGCCGGGTGACGAGGGTGGGCACAAGCCGCGCAGCATTCAGGCGTTGCCGCGCGTTGGTAATGTTGGCGCGCAGGTAGGCTGGCGAAAGGCGCAGGTCAGCCAGCTGCTTGCGGCCGTCCGCCGCACGGTCCACCAGCCCCCGGCGCAGGCGCTCACCCAGTTCGTCAAGCCGCTGCGCATGGGGTTGCAGCACTTGCTCCAGCTTCGGCAGTCTGTCGGCGCGCGCTGCAAGGCGTTCGCGCCCAAGCTCTACCGGGCGCATCACCACCTTGCGCTGGCGCAGCGCGAGGTCGTCCAGCGTGGCGGCGAGGTCGCGCAGCACCGGCACGGCAATCTCCGCAGCCGCGGTGGGGGTGGGGGCACGGCGATCTGCCGCGTAGTCGCACAGCGTCGTATCCGTTTCGTGCCCAACCGCGCTGATAACGGGGATCGGGCTTTCCGCCACGGCGCGAACCACCATCTCCTCGTTGAAACTCCAGAGGTCTTCGATCGAGCCGCCGCCCCGCGCGACAATCAGCAAATCAGGGCGCGGAACAGGTCCATCCGGTTCAAGAGCGCCAAACCCGCGAACCGCATCGGCAACCTGCTTCGCCGCGCCATCGCCCTGAACCAGCACGGGCCAGACGATCACGCGCGTCGGGAAACGATCGGCCAGCCGGTGCAGAATATCGCGGATCACTGCGCCGGTGGGCGACGTCACAACGCCGATCACGCGCGGCGCGAAGGGCAGGGCGCGCTTGCGCTCCGGCGCGAACAGGCCTTCCGCTTCCAGCCGCGCCTTTGTTTTCTCCAGCAGGGCGAGCAGCGCGCCTTCCCCGGCGATCTCCATCCGTTCGATCACGATCTGGTATTTCGAACGGCCCGGATAGGTGGTCAGCTTGCCGGTCGCGACAACCTCGATACCGTCTTCCGGCTGGAACGCGAGGCGCGGCACGGCGCTGCGCCACATCACCCCGTCCAGCACCGCCTTCTCGTCCTTCAGGGCCAGATACAGGTGGCCGGATGCCGCACGCTTCACGCCCGACAGTTCCCCACGCAGCCGCACGTAGCCAAACCGGTCTTCCACCGTGCGCTTCAGCGCCTGGGAAATCTCGGTGATCGTCAGCGGTGCGGAATTGTCCCCTGCTTCGCTGGTCGCTAGGAGCCGGTCATCCGAAGAATCATCGTATGGAGTGCTCTGGGCCATGAATATCCTTGTGCTGGGCGGAGGCGGCCGTGAACATGCCCTGTGCTGGAAGCTGGCGCAATCCGCAGCCATCGCACAAGATGGGGGCAAGCTGTTCGCCGCGCCCGGAAATCCGGGCATTGCCGAATGTGCGGAGCTGGTATCGCTGGACGAGAAAGATCACCGCGCGGTGGCCGCGTTCTGCACGCAAAACACCATCGGCCTGGTCGTGATCGGACCCGAGGCACCATTGGTGGACGGCCTTGCCGATTCCCTGCGCGCCGCCGGAATTGCCGTGTTCGGGCCTTCGAAAGCTGCGGCCCAGCTTGAAGGCAGCAAGAACTTTACCAAGGCGCTGTGCGACAGGGCGAACATTCCCACGGCAGGATATGTCCACTGCACCTCTCTGGAGCAGGCGAGACAGGCGCTTGCCACTTTCTCCCCACCCTTCGTGCTGAAAGCTGACGGTCTGGCGGCGGGCAAGGGCGTGGTGATTGCCGAGAGTGAGGAACATGCGGTGGAGGCGCTGGAGGACATGTTCGGCGGCGCATTCGGCGATGCGGGCGCGGAAGTCGTGATCGAGGAATTCATGGAAGGCGAGGAAGCAAGCTTCTTCGCCCTGACCGATGGCGAGACGGTTATCCCCTTCGGCAGTGCGCAGGATCACAAGCGGGTGGGCGATGGCGACACCGGACCGAACACCGGAGGAATGGGAGCCTACAGCCCCGCACGCGTGCTGAGCGATGCACTGGTGGCCGAAACGCTGGAGCGCATCGTCTTCCCCACGGTGCGCCAGATGCGCAAGGAGGGCACGCCCTATGTCGGCGTGCTTTACGCCGGGCTGATGCTGACCGACGAAGGCGTGAAGCTGGTGGAATACAACTGCCGCTTCGGCGATCCCGAATGCCAGGTGCTGATGATGCGTCTGCAAGGCGACCTCGCCCGGTACATGCTCGCCTGCGCCAGCGGCACGCTGGCCGCACTGCCGGAACCCACCTTTGCCGATGATACAGCGATGACTGTGGTGATGGCCGCCAAGGGCTATCCGGGCACGCCCGAAAAAGGCGGCGCGATTTCACTGGGCGATGCGGAGGGGGAGGGCGCGAAAGTCTTCCATGCGGGCACCTCGCTGGTCGACGGCGCGCTCGTGGCAAACGGCGGACGGGTGCTGAACGTCACCGCCTGCGGCGCGGATACCAAGGCGGCGCAGAACGCGGCCTATGCCGCAGTTGGGAAGGTGGCCTTCCCCAGCGGCTTCTACCGCAAGGATATCGGCTGGCGCGAGATTGCGCGCGAGGGGTAGGAGGCTGGCGAATGTCCGACTTGCCGAAGTTTCGCGACCGTCCCGATCCATGCCACCTCCACCGAACAATCGCCTGAACAGACTCATCGCCTTGCCTCCCGCTCCGATTACGGCAAGCGAGAGCGAAAACTTCCGGGCGCACGTTCCTCTCGGCTTTGGTCTGGCCGGTTATCCAGACCCGGACGAAAACATCCCGGCTACAATCAGGAATCCAACCGCGATCAGCACGATCTTTCCGAACCCGCTGCACAAGAATGCGCCGACACCGCGCATTATGAGGGTCAGCGCCCCCACGATGACAAGCAGCAATCCGAACAGCGCGATCATCGGTCCGCCAACGCTTTCCGATCCCATCGACCCGCCGATCGCCAGAGCAATCACACCAAGGACGAGTATACCGAAGCCAGAGGCCTTTCCACCCGGATTGCCAGGCCCGTTGTTGCCAATGGGCGGGTCGTCTTCCCACACCTGTTCGTGCGCCGTGCCAAGGCAATAGGGGCACATGCCCTTGGGATAAGCGAGTCCGCTGCCGTGACAGTAACTGCATGTGCGTGAAACCATGCCCATGGTTGAATTCTCCCCTGTTCGCGTGCCGATCAGGCTGGCTGGAAGCGCCAGGCTCCGGCCTCCCGGTAGAAATAGCCCCAGCCCTGATCGCCCATCTGCGTTATGCCGTTCATCGGCCCGAAGTGTCCGCTCGATCCGTCCATGCGAAAGCTCATGCGGAACCAGCAGCGAAAGGCGCTGCCGCTTTCCTCGCAGCGGGTTTTCGAAAAGGCAGTCATGGTCGCGCGAATTTCGCAGGTGTTCTGGCTTGCCGCGCAGATCTGCAGGCACTGGATCGCGACCATCGGATTGTCGCGCGCGCCGCCGTTGCGGCATTGCCGCGCCATCGAAGCATAATTCGCGTTCATCGTGTCGAAATAGCCTTCCATCGCGGACCGCATCTGAGGTTCGCTGGGCTCCGCCAGAGCTGGCGCAGACCATAAGAAAAAGGCACCCAGCAGGGACAAGACTTGCGAGAATTGCCGCACACTAACCTCCGTTTTTCCGTGTCTGGCGGCGAGTGTAAAATCGCAGTTTTGCCAATCGCAATCCGAGAGTCTGCAGAATGAAAGTGCAGAAATGCAGCGTCTTTAAATAACTGTTATCACGGATTTCCTTGGAGCTTTCATACGGCAGACGATTTTGCCATCGGCGGTTTCAGATATCCGATGCTGCAGCAAAGCAGGAACGGATCCAGTCCGTTGCCGCTTCGACTCGCGCCATGCCCTCGACATCGGGATGGACCAGCAGGCGCAGCTTGCGCGTCAGCGTCGGGCCCTGTTCGGAGCAGCGTCGCAGGCACGGTTCACGCGCAGCCAGAAGATCCGGCAACAGTGCCCGTGTGGCGCCCGCCTTCACCGCCGCCAGCACGATGCCCGCATCGTCGGACAGGAAGCGCACGGTTTCTCCTGATGCGGCGATCCTGTCCTCCAGCCATTGTTGCGGGGCGAACCTGTCGAAGTAGATGACCGAGCCCGCCCAGGGCAGCTCCGCCTCGCGGGCGTTGACCGGAGCGTATGTGGAATAGGTGAGTTCGGCGATCTCGACTTCCTTTTCCGTGCCGCGCGCGGGCAACTCGAAGCGCAGAGCCAGCTCGGTTTCACCGCGACCGGGAGATCGTTCGTGCAGATCCGCAATGCCGTGCAGTTCGATATCGGGATAGGCGGCGTGCAGGTCGCCCAGCCGGGGGATCAGCACATGCTCAAGGATCCACGGCATTGTCGCCAGCCGGACAAGACCGGAGGGCGCCGTGCCGACCTGCTCGATACTCTCGGTCAGGCGGACGGCCGCGTTTTCCATTCGCCCGATTTCGGCAATCGCAGCCTTGCCGGTTTCAGTCGGCGTCATGCCGCCGCGCGTGCGCAGGAACATCGGAGTGCCGAGATCGCGCTCCAGCGCAGCCAGTCGACGGCTTACCGTGGTCTGATCCACGCCCAGGCGCCGGGCGGCGCCCGATAGCGAGCCCGATCTGGAAATCGCCAGGACATAGCGCAGATCATCCCAGTTCATTGCTGCCTCCCGCGTCCGATCCTAGCGCGAGGGGCCGGGTGTCGCCAGACGGCTTTCCTACACTTGCCGCGCCTGCCATCGCCGCGCCCGCTCTTTCTCGCCGTCCGCCACTCCGTCAAACCATACCGCTCTGGTGGCGAGCCATGGAGTTTGATCGCACCCGCCGATCTGCATGTATTTCATCAACCAAAGTCGCCAGACCGAATCAGCCCAGCTTTTCCTGCATCAGCTTCGCCAGATCCGTTTCCGGCCGTGCGCCATAATGACTGATGATCTCCGCCGCCGCGATGGCGCCGCGCTTCAGGCAGCGCGCGGGTTCTTCGCCGCGCACCATTCCGAACAGGAACCCCGCCGCGAACAGGTCGCCCGCGCCGGTGGTGTCCACCACCTTTTCGATCGGCTCTGCGGCTACCTTGTAAGTCTCACCCCCGGTAACGCACACTGCGCCCTTCTCGCTGCGGGTGACGACCAGTGTGGGAACCTTGTCTTTCAGGGCATCGACGCCAGCATCGAAATCGGTCTCTCCGGTCAGTGCGCCCAGCTCCACTTCGTTGGCGAACAGGATGTCGATCATGCCACCATCGATCAGCGCGCGGAAATCGTCGCCAAACCGATCAATCACGAATGCGTCGGAGAGGGTGAAAGCCACCTTGCGCCCGGCATCCTTGGCTGTCTTGATAGCAGAACGCATGGCCCGGCGCGGTTCCTCTGGATCCCAAAGGTATCCTTCGAGGTAAAGAATTCCGGCGCCGCCGATAGCCTCTTCGTTCAACGCCTCGGCAGGCAGAAACTGTGTGGCGCCAAGAAACGTGTTCATGGTGCGCTGGCCATCGGGCGTTACGAAGATCAGGCAACGCGCGGTCGGCGGCTCGCCCTCACGCGCGGGCACGTCGAAATCGATGCCTACGGCGCGGATATCGTGAGCAAACACGTTGCCCAGCTGGTCGTCGGCCACCTGCCCCACGAAGGCGCACTGTGCGCCCATGCCGGAAAGCCCCGCCAGGGTGTTGGCCGCCGAACCGCCGGAAATCTCCTTTGCCGGGCCCATCGCAGCGTAAAGCTCTTCCGCCTGCCCTGCATCCACCAGCGTCATGCCGCCCTTCTTCATGCCCAGTTCTTCGACCAGTTCGTCCGAAGCGGGAGCCATCACGTCGACAATGGCATTGCCGATAGCGATTACATCGTAACGAGGGGCAGTCATGCATTCTCCTGATTGTTTTCCGGCGCCGTTGCGCCAAGCGGCGTTGACTTGGCCGATGGGGCGCGCAATCGCAAGCGACTATGGGTTCACTTGCAACATCTCTGGCGCTGGGCCTGCGGCAGATTGCCCATGGCGCGGTGCTGCGCATCCTGCTGAAAAGTTTGGCCGTTACGCTGGTGCTGTTCCTGATCGTTGCCACCGGCGGCTGGTTCCTGCTCGACTGGCTGCTCAGCCGGGGCGGACTGGAAGACTCGCTGTTCACTGGTGCAGGCGCGGTGCGCGGCGCGCTTGCTGCGGTGCTTGCTCTGGTCGGCCTGTGGCTTACCTGGCGGATCGTCGCGATGGCAGTGATCCAGTTCTACGCCGACGAAGTGGTGCAGGCGGTGGAGGCCCGGCACTATCCGCACGAGGCGCAGAACGCGCGCGACATTCCGGTGTCAGAGCAGTTGCGCGGCGCGCTGTCGGCTGCCGGCAGAGCGTTGCTGGCCAACCTGATCGCATTACCTTTCGCGCTGGTGCTCCTGTTTACGGGGGTCGGCACGTTCCTGTTGTTTCTGGCTGTGAATGCCGTGCTCCTGGGGCGCGAATTGCAGGACATGGTGTGGCTGCGCCATTGCCACCGACAGGGCGACTGCGCGCCGGTGAGCAAGACAGAACGTTTCCTGCTTGGCGGCGTTGTTGCAGCGATGCTTGCTGTTCCATTCGTCAATTTTCTTGCGCCGGTGCTGGGGGCGGCATCGGCAACACACCTGATCCATCGCAATGCGCGACAAACACAATTCTGATAGGAAGACGCCTGTTATGCGCTTGAGCGCCGCCCTCTTGCTGATTGCCACACTTTCCGCCTGCGTTTCGGGGCCGCAAAGACGGCAGGCTCCGCCACCGCCTCCTGTGATTGTGGATGCGCAGCGCGTTCCGCCAACCGATCCCGTGGCCGCGCCACGGCCCGCACGCGGTTTTCAAACGCCCGAAATCATGGAGGGGCCGGGCCTGAGCGGGATAATCCAGCAACCTGCCGCCGCGCTGATTGCCCGTTTTGGCGAACCGCGCCTCAACACGCCGGAAGGCGATATGCGCAAATTGCAGTTCCGCAGCGAAGCCTGCGTGCTCGACTTTTATCTCTACCCCCTCGCTCCAGGGGCAGAACCGGTGGCGACCTGGGTAGAAGCGCGCCGCGCCAGCGACGGCGCAGCTGTTGATCGCCTCGCCTGCATCCAGGCGCTTTCCCGCAGGCGCTGACGACTGGCCTGTCCGGGCTTGGTAACGTGAATTTAAGCCTGTTGCGCCATCATCTTCGCGCGACAGGAGGATTTACCCCGATGAGTTTTGAATTTGCTGAAATTGCGCGCAATGCCGCGGCTGATCGCTCGATCAGTTCCGATGAGGTTCAGGCCCTGCGCCGTGCAGGATGGGCCGACGGCAAGATGTCGCGTGAAGAGGCCGAAATGGTCTTCGCAACGCAGCACGCTATCGACAACCCTTCCCGCGAATGGTCCGACTTCTTCGTCGAGGCCATCAGCAATTTCGTTCTCAACGCAAGCGAGCCGCGCGGCTTTGCCAGCGCCGAGGAAGCTTCCTGGTTGATCGATGAGGTGGAAGCCGACGGCAAGGTTTGCTCGATGACCGAGCTTGAGCTGCTCACCCGCATTATCGAGCGCGCCCAGAACGTGCCCGAGACGCTCAAGACGTACGTCCTGAATGTCATGGTGCGCGAGGTGGTAGAAGGCACCGGCCCAACCCGCTGCGGTGGCGAACTGTCCTCCACCCATGTCAGCACCGCCGAATGCCGTATCATGCGCCGCGTGATCTTCGGCCAGGCGAGCGATCGCCCTGCCGCCGTGAGCCGCCGCGAAGCAGAGGTGCTGTTCCGCATCAAGGATGCCGTGGCTGGCTGCGATAACGCGCCCGAATTCAAGCTCCTGTTCGTGCAGGCCGTGGGCAACTACCTGATGGGCTTCGCTCATGCCAGCGCGCAGATAAGCCGCGAACGAATGCTGGAACTGGATGCTTTCGTCGCAGACAATCGCGTGCGAGTCGGGCATTTCATGGGTCGCATGGCGAAAGAAGCCCCTGCGGCGTTCGGCGTGATGTTCGGCAAGAAGGATGGTCGCCAGAGCCGGGAGGATCAGGTCGCTGCAGAAGCCGAGTTGACCGCAGCGGAACGCGAATGGCTTGAACAGCAGATCGCCGAAAGCGGTGAAGCGGACGAATACGATCGGGCGCTGCTGGAATTTATTGCCGAGGAAATCGGCGAGGCTTGAGCCTTTCGGGCGAAATCGCGTGCAATGCCAGCGGTCCAGACGCCGACGGCTGCATGGCAGCCTGTGTCACGGCGGCGGGGTGCGCAATCTGGTGGAGGCTAGAACGCCCTAAACCATGAAGCTTTCACCGCAGCCGCAAGCGCCCTTGGCATTGGGATTTTCGAAGACAAACCCGGCGGTGAAATCGTCCTCTACCCAGTCCATCGTGCTGCCGATCAGGTAAAGCACGCTGGCGCCGTCGATGTAGAATACGCCACCGGGCGTTTCGATCTTTTCGTCGAAAGCGACTTCCTCGCTGACGTAATCGACCGAGTAGGCGAGACCGGAGCAGCCGCGCCGCGGGGTCGACAGCTTTACGCCGATTGCATCGTCAGGTGCCCTGGCCATAAGGTCTGCCACGCGCTGCTCTGCAGCGGGAGTCAGGACAACGGCGGCCTTCGGGACAGGGCGGGTTTTGGTATCGGTCATCACAGCATCCCCAGCTCTAGCCGTGCTTCGTCGCTCATTTTAGAGGGATCCCATGGCGGATCCCATGTCACCACGACTTCGGCATCGCGTACACCGGGCAAGCCCATAACGCGCATTTCGATCTCGTTCGGCATGGTTTCGGCAACGGGGCAATGCGGCGTGGTGAGCGTCATGGTCACTTTAACGTCAGCATCCTCTGCCACTTCCACATTATAAATCAGGCCCAGATCATAAATGTTGACCGGGATTTCCGGATCGTAAATGTCCTTCAGCGCCTCGATCACTGACTGGTGCAATTCGCCGCCGGGCTCGCCCGGCGCCACGCCTTCAGGTTTTTTCTGGAGAAAGCCTTCGAGGTAGTCCCGCTTGCGTTCCAGCTTCTCACCGGCGCTTTCTTCTGCGGGCAGTGGCGCATCCGATACGCGGGCGCGCGGTGGTTTTGGCACCACATCCTCGGCGGGGGAGGGCGCTGCCACGAAATCCTTGTCGTCGTTCCGATTCATATCTTCATGATTTGGCATCAGCCGAAAATCCTCTTGGTGCGTTCAATGCCGCGGATCAGCGCGGCGACGTCTTCCACGTCAGAATAAATCCCGAAGCTGGCGCGCGCAGTGGCGGGGATGCCCAGCTTTTCCATCAGTGGCTGCGCGCAGTGGTGGCCGGCGCGGATTGCCACGTTCTCTTCGTCCAATATGGTGCCCAGATCGTGCGGGTGAACCCCATCAAGCATGAAACTGACGATCCCGGCGCTGTCGTCCGGCCCGTAGAGCGTCACGTCGTTCATGCCGCGCAGCGCCTCGCGCGTCTGGCGTACCAATTCGCTTTCGTGGGCGTGGATCGCTTCAAGACCGATATCGGACACATAATCGCAGGCTGCGGCAAACCCGATCGCCTCGACAATCGCCGGGGTTCCGGCCTCGAACCGCTGCGGCGCGGGGGCATAGGTGGTCTTCTCGAAAGTCACCTTGTCGATCATCGCTCCGCCGCCCTGCCACGGCGGCATGGTGGCAAGCAGGTCCGCCCGGCCCCACAGCGCGCCGATGCCGGTGGGGCCATAGAGCTTGTGCGAGGAAAAGGCGTAGAAATCGCAATCAAGCGCGGCCACGTTGACGGGCACGCGCGGCACGGCCTGGCAACCGTCAAGCAGCAGCTTCGCACCCACCGAATGCGCAAGGTCTGCGGCGCGCTTCCCATCCACCAAGCTGCCCAACACATTGGAGACGTGGGCGAAAGCGACCATTTTATGCTCGCGCGTCAGCATTGCCTCGGCCGCGTCGAGGTCAATTTGGCCGTCCTCGGTGATCGGGCATACGTCCACCTGCCAGCCAGCCAGCTGCCAGGGCACGATATTGGAGTGATGCTCCAGTTCCGACAGCAGCACGCGCCCCTTGTCGGGGTAGCTGTAGGCGAGCAGATTGATAGCCTCGGTCGCGCCGCGGGTGAAGACGATCTCATCCTCACGCGCGCCAATGAATTCGGCCACGCGGCGCCGCGCCGCCTCGTAACCCAGCGTCATCTCGGCAGAGCGCGAATAGACGCCGCGATGTACGGTGGCGTAATCCACGCCGATGGCGCGCGTAACCGCGTCGATCACGGCCTGCGGCTTTTGCGCTGTGGCTGCGGAATCGAGGTAATGCCACGGCTTGCCATTGGCCGTTACCATGCCCGGAAAGTCGGCCTTGCGCGACAAAGTGACAGCGTCCGTCACGGTCATGCGATCATCGCCTCCGCATCGTCCAGCACGGCCAGGGCGGTTTCGAGAAGGCGCTCAGCCTCGCCCTCGTCATGCAGCGCGGCAAGCGCATCGGCGATGAAAGCGCGCACCAGCAGCTTCTTGGCAAGATCGGGCGCGATACCACGGCTGGCCATGTAATAGCGCGCCATTTCGTCCATCTGGCCAATCGCGGCTCCATGGGCGCACTTCACATCGTCGGCGAAAATTTCCAGTTCCGGCTTGGCGTTGGCGGTCGCGCCCTTCTCCAGCACCAGCGCCTTGAAATCCTGCGCGGCGTCGGTGCGCTGCCCGCCTCGGCCCACGTTGATCGCGCCAAGGAAGTTGCCGGTCGCCTCACCCCAGTGAACGGCGCGAACCACCTGGTTGGAGGTCGCCTCGGGCAAGTCGTGGGTGGTGCGAGTCACGAATTCGCGCACAGCATCGCCGCCGCCGATCGTCACGCCGCCGAATTCGAAATGCGCGCCTTCGGCAAGGTCGGTCTCGACCTCAACGCGGGCATAATCGCTGCCCACGATCACAACGAACAATTCGGCCCGCGCACCCTTGCCCGCCTTGATCCTGATGCGGTGCAACTCGGGCTGGTCACTGCCCACGATCATGCACTCGCGACGCGTTTCGCCAGCGGCGAGGATCAACTCTTGCCATTTGTCGAGCGCGGCGGCGCCAAGCCGTTCGACTGCGCCGATATCGGCGTAGCGCCAGGCTTCGTCTCTGGTGGTCGGCAGATCGGTCATGCCGCCATCACCTCGTCATAGCCCTCGTCTTCCAGCTGCTTTGCCAGGTCCGCGCCGCCGGTCTTCACGATGCGGCCTGCCGCCAGAATATGCACGAAATCGGGTTTCACGTAGTCGAGCAGTCGCTGGTAGTGGGTGATCAACAGCACGCCCTTCTCCGGCTGGCGCATGATCGCATTGATGCCTTCGCCCACCACCTTCAGCGCGTCGATGTCGAGGCCGGAATCGGTTTCGTCCAGCACGGCGAAGGCAGGGTCGAGGATGCCCATCTGCACCATCTCATTGCGTTTCTTCTCACCACCGGAGAAGCCGACGTTCACATTGCGCTTGAGCATTTCCATGTCGAGCTTCAGCAGCCCGGCCTTTTCCTTCGCCAGCTTCAGGAATTCGCCGCCCGAAAGCGGCTCTTCGCCGCGAGATTTGCGCTGCGAATTCAATGCCTCGCGCAGGAACTGTACGTTGGATACGCCCGGAATCTCGACCGGGTACTGGAAACCGAGGAAGAAGCCCGCCGCGGCACGCTCATGCGGCTCCAGGTCCAGCAGGTCTTTCCCGTTAAACGTCACGGAGCCCTGCGTCACTTCGTAGCCCGGACGCCCGCCCAGCACATAGGCGAGCGTGGATTTGCCCGCACCGTTCGGTCCCATGATGGCATGCACTTCGCCCGCATTCACTTCGAGCGTCAGGCCCTTCAGGATTTCCTTGCCGTCAATTTCGGCGTGGAGGTCGGTAATGGTCAGCATTCTCAATTCTTTCAAATTTCCATGAGGTTAATGGCCGCAGGCACGAAATAGGCAGCGATTGCAGCGAACAGGATGGCAAACATGATCCCGGTTCCCTGGCGCTTGCTGTTCATTGCCGAAAGCAAGGAGAGCAGGGAAAATGCGGCGAAAGCCGCGCACAGGATCAGCGGCAGGTACGGATGTTGCAGCAATTCTCGCACAAAGCATTCCTTTCCGGTTCAAGGCGCCGGAACTATCTCACCATAAAGGTGAGAAGAACCGGCAGAGTTGCGCGACCCACACCATTTGCAAGACGGTAATTCGCCTTGCCGCATTGCGTCAGTTCATTGTCATTCTATCGTTTGTCGTTCTCTCTACTTACGTGGCGGACCGTTGCCTGCGCGGTCGTAGCGCGGACGGGTCTGCCGGGGGTTTTCTGCTTCGTGGCGGCGGCGCGCGTCGCCCTTGTCGGCAATACGCTGGCGCATCCCGGCGGTGATGCGCTTCAGCACGTCGCCCATGTTCTCCAGGATGTCGGCGGCCTTGAGGTGCATCACCTTCACGCCGACCGCTTCCAGCGACTTGTCGCGGCGGCGATTGAGCTTTTCGTCGTCGCCATCTTCGTCGATCACGATGGCCATGCCGAGGTTGTGGCAATTGAAATCGACAATCGCACTGCCGACCACGGCGAAACGCTTGAAGGTGTACTTTCCAAGGTCCGCCTTGGAGAACCGCTCAGCCAGCGCCTTGTGCGCTTCGGAAGCTTCGCGGCGCATCTTGCGCGCCTGATCGTGCAGGTTGTCGAGCCGCTTGTCGGAAATCTCCCAGCCACGGCCACGCTTCTTGAGGGCGGGGGCTTCGGCGTCCGAGGTGTCGCGAAGGTTGAGGGTCTTGCGTTCAGTCACCCCACACTCCCTTCAAGCGAGATCGCCAGCAGCTTCTGGGCTTCCACCGCAAACTCCATCGGCAGCTCTTTCAGCACTTCCTTAGCGAAGCCGTTGACGATCAGGGCCACGGCCTCTTCCTCGTCCAGGCCGCGCTGCATGGCGTAGAACAGCTGGTCGTCGCTGATCTTGCTGGTGGTGGCCTCGTGCTCGATCTGGGCGCTGGGGTTCTTCACCTCGATATAGGGCACGGTGTGCGCGCCGCACTGGTCGCCCAGCAGCAGGCTGTCGCACTCGGTGCGGTTGCGCACGCCGTCGGCGTTGGCCGCTACGCGCACGAGGCCGCGATAGGTGTTGTTCGATTTGCCCGCGCTGATGCCCTTGGAAATGATCGTGGAGCGCGAGCCCTTGCCGTTGTGAACCATCTTGGTTCCCGTGTCGGCCTGCTGGTGGTTATTTGTAACCGCCACCGAGTAGAACTCGCCCACGCTGTTCTCGCCGTTCAGCACGCAAGAGGGATACTTCCACGTCACCGCAGAGCCGGTTTCCACCTGCGTCCACGAAATCTTGGAGCGATCGCCCTGGCACAGGCCGCGCTTGGTGACGAAGTTGTAGATGCCGCCAACGCCTTCGGAATTGCCGGGATACCAGTTCTGCACGGTGGAATACTTGATCTCCGCATCCTCCATCGCGACCAGTTCCACCACGGCGGCGTGCAGCTGGTTCTCGTCGCGCATGGGCGCGGTGCAGCCCTCCAGGTAGCTGACATAGCTGCCCTTCTCGGCCACGATCAGCGTGCGTTCGAACTGGCCGGTATTCTCGGCATTGATGCGGAAATAGGTCGAAAGCTCCATCGGACAGCGCACCCCTTCGGGCACATAGACGAATGTCCCGTCGGAGAAGACCGCCGCGTTGAGGCAGGCGAAGTAGTTGTCACGCTGCGGCACGACCTTGCCGAGCCACTTCTTCACCAGCTCCGGGTGCTTCTTCAGCGCCTCGGAGATGGAAAGGAAGATGACGCCAGCGGATTCCAGCTCCTTGCGGAACGTGGTGGCCACGCTGACGCTATCGAACACCGCATCCACAGCCACCTTGCGCGCGCCCTTCACCCCGGCGAGCACTTCCTGCTCCGCAATCGGGATGCCCAGCTTGTCGTAGACGGACTTGATCTCGGGATCGAGCTCGTCGAGCGATTCGAGCTGCTCCTTCTTCTTCGGAGCGGCGTAGTAATAGGCATCCTGGTAATCGATTTCGGGGTAGCCGAGCTTGGCCCAGTTCGGCTCCTCCATCTCCTGCCAGATGCGGAAAGCCTTCAGCCGCCAGTCGAGCATCCATTCCGGCTCACCCTTCTTGGCCGAGATGAAGCGGACGGTATCCTCGGTGAGACCCTTCTCCGCAAACTCGGTCTCGATGTCGGAGGACCAGCCGTGTTCGTACTCGGCAGCCTTCTCGGCGGCTTCGCGCGCTTCCCGGTCCATTTCTGGGCGGTCCTTGATGTCGACTTGTTCGTTCATGCCATTTCTTCCGTTCTTGCCAGCTGCACCAGCGAGATATCCGCCAGCGCGCCGCGCAAAGCATTGTTCACGATCGGCCAGTGCGGCTGGACCGCGCAGGTGCCTTCGAGCGCGCAATCGTGCCGCCCTTCGTCGACGCAGGAGGTGAGCGCGATCGGCCCCTCCACCGCCTCGACGATATCGGCCAGGCTGATCGCCGCCGCCGGCCTGGCCAGCTGCAATCCGCCGCCCGCGCCCCTTGCCGACCGCAACAGGCCCGCTGCCGTCAACTTGCTGACCACTTTCTGCACCGTGGGCGCGGGCAGGCCGGTTTCCTCGGCCAGTTCCGCCGCAGACGTGCGCCCGCCGCCACAATGGCGCGCGGCCTGGCTCATCGTGACGACGGCGTAATCTGCAAGATTCGACAATCTCATTTTGGGCGCAATAGCTTAATCAGACCAATTTGTTCCAATTGGCCACCTATGCGTAAATCAGCCGGAATCAACCCATTTCCGCCTGTTGCGAGTCGTTAGCAATTAGGCCCGGAGAGCTCAGCCCAATTCGCGCAGGTTCTTCGCGTCGATCAATTCGCGCAGGTACGGCGCATCGCTATCGGCAAGGCGCGCCGGGGTGCGGCCCACGAACTCGCGGATTTCGTGGATCATGTGCGGCTGGTCGTAGAAGGTATCCTCGATCATCGCCGCTTCCTCAGGTGCCAACTGGGGTTTCGAGAACGCAGCGGCAGCGCGCAGCGCGCGGTATTTCCGGCGCAGGGCGACGGGCGATACGCCGTAATACTGCTGCACCAGCCGCTGTGTCTGTCGGCGGGAGAAACTGCTGGCCGCGTAGAGATCCTCGATATCGGGAAGCACACTCTGCGAAAGCCAGCGCCCGACCTCGGCAATCAGTTCGAGGTGCGGCGAGCGTGGCAGCTTCGCGTGGGCGAGGATCAGGGCCGCGATATCCTCGACCATCTCCTCTGCGGTGAGCTCCCCGTCGCGATACCCCCGGCACAGCTCCTTGCCGCGCTCGGCAATCTGCGGGGGAAGCCAGTCGGCGGCATTATATAGCCGATTCGCATGCTCTTGCGCATGAAGGCCCGTCAGCGCGGCCCAACCAAGTGGTGTGAGCGCCGCACCGATGGCATGGAACGGCCCTTCCACTTCGATGTGCAAGGCGCACGCGAGCGGCGTCAGCAAGTTAACCTCGTGCGACCAGTCATATTCGCCGTCCGGAAGACTCATGCGCCCCTTTCCGCGCGGGAACAGCGAGAGGTGGCCAATGGCCGCGGGCTGGATATCGCGGATGAGCGAATCGTCGCAGCGGAAGTGATAGAAAGTGGTCACGAATTGCGCCACGTCGCCTTCGGGCGCGAGATAGTCGATCTCGAAACGGCTGGGCGGGGTCAGCTCCCCGATGCCAGGATTTTCCCTCTTCATTGCCGCTTCCCCATCAACAGCCCACTCATCCTGACCGTTATCCAGCCATCGCGCCAGCCTTTCGATACGGACGGAAGGTCAGGATAGCGCATATATCGCCCGAGCGAAAAACAGCCGGACGACGAAGCTGGTTCCGGCAACACTGGCAATCGCCACAAGAACAGAGTCTCAATTTCTTGTCGAATTGCCGAAATACAAAAAAAGGGCGGCCCGAACCAGAAGGTTGGCCGCCCTGTTTGAGTAGAGGTCTCGTTGCGACAAACGCATCGAGCCCTTCGGGTCGCGGATGCTGCCTAGCCATTTCTTGCGTTCGGCGCTTGTAAGAAGACGACATTTGCATGGCCCGCGTGTCGTCCCGTGAAATTAAGGGGCAGTCTGTTCGCTTAACCCGGATGGATTGGCGCTGGAAAGCGTTGCGCAAGACGGCCTGCTGCTGCCAAGGGCGTATCCATGCTTTATTCGCTCATCCGCCCGGCCCTCTTCACTCTCGATGCAGAACGTGCCCATGGCCTTGCCATCAAGGCACTGAAGGCCTTGCCGCGCGGCAGGCCGGAGCCCTTGGGAGGCCCGCTTGAGACAGAGGTGGCAGGCATTCGTTTCCCCAACCCTGTCGGCATGGCCGCCGGGTTCGACAAGGATGCCGAAGTGGCCGACGCGCTGCTGGGGCGTGGCTTCGGCTTCGTCGAGGTCGGCTCCATCACCCCGCTGCCGCAACCGGGCAATCCGAAACCCCGCCTGTTCCGGCTGGAGGAGGACCGCGCGGTCATCAATCGCATGGGGTTCAACAATGGCGGCGCCGAGGCCGCTGTCGTGCGCGTCGCCTCTCGCGGGACCCGTCCCGGCGTGCTGGGAATCAACATCGGCGCCAACAAGGACAGCGCGGATCGCATCGCCGACTATGCCGCGATGACGCGGATCATGGCGCCTTACGCCACCTATCTTGCCGTGAATATCTCCAGCCCGAACACACCGGGACTGCGCGCCCTTCAGGACGAAGGCGCGCTGGTGGAACTGCTCGACGGCGTGCTGGAAGCGCGCGGGGCACAAGGCCCGCCGGTGTTCCTAAAGGTCGCGCCCGACCTGCAGAATGCAGACGTCGACGCCATCACCCGCATCGCGATGGACAAGGCACTTGGTGCACTGATCGTTTCCAACACCACGATCTCGCGGCCCGAACTTGCATCCGAGCACCGGGGCGAAACCGGCGGCCTGTCGGGCGCTCCGCTGAAGCCGCTGGCGCTGGAAATGGTCCGCGCCTTCCGCAAGGCCTCGGGCGGGGCGATACCGCTGGTGGGCGTGGGGGGCATCGCGGCGGCAGAAGACGCATGGGAGCGCATCCGTGCAGGCGCCAGCCTGGTGCAGCTCTACAGCGCAATGACCTATCGCGGACCGAACATTGCCCGGCAGATCACCAAGGGTCTCACGAAGCTGATGAAGCGCGACGGCTTTGCCAGCATTGCCGAGGCGGTGGGCAGCGAAGAGGCCTAGGGCTCTCCTACCAGCACCACGCCTTCGCGCCGCGGATCGTAACCGCCGTCGACCTCGCCATCGCGGATCAGCACCGCGTGAACGCCGGAGTCCTCGCCCTGGCCGGGCTGCAGGTCGATACCCCGCTCGGCAAGGCCTGCGATGATCGCCGGATCGAATCGGCTCACCTCGCCGCCGATGCGGTTGCCGCGCGCGACGAGGTTGGGCTGTGCGAGTGCCTCCTGCACGGAAAGCCCCCAGTCGACCGCCGCGACAAGCGTCTTGCCGACATAGGCGGGAATGGAGTTGCCCCCGGCAGAGCCGATCGCTCCGGCAAACTGGCCATCGGCATCCAGCAGGATCAGCGGCACCATCGAAGAGCGGGGCCGCTTGCCGGGTGCCACGGCATTGGGTGCCTCGTCGCCATCGTGCTGGAGCGGGTTGAAGGAAAAATCGGTCAGCTGGTTATTGAGGAAGAAACCGTCGACCATTCGGCCAGTGCCGAAAATGGATTCAACCGTGGTGGTGATCGAAAGGACATTGCCGCGGGCGTCACGCACGATGAAATGCGAGGTGCCCGCAGGCTCCAGCGTCAGGTCTTCCATGGCCAGATCCGCACCCGCTGGCCGTCCCGGCTCCACGTTCTCGGCCGCCACCGGGCCGATCAGCGATGCGCGCGCGTCGAGGTAAGCCGTGTCGAGCAGGCCCTCGACAGGCACGTCGACGAAATCGCCATCGCCGAAGTAGGCATCGCGGTCGGCGTACATCAGGCGGCTGGCTTCGGCGAAGAGATACCAGGCCTGCGGGTCGTCCGGGCCACGCTCGGCAATATCGGTCCGCTCCAGTAGGGCGAGCAGTTCGAGCATCGCGGCCCCGCTCGACGGTGGCGGCGGGGCGCAGACACGGTATTCGCGCCACGGATTGCAGACGGGCTCTCGCCTGATCGGGCGGTAATTGGCGAGGTCCGCCATCGTCATGGTGCCGCCCCGCGGCGCGGCGCGCGTGCGCTGGACGATCTCGGCAGCGGTGCTGCCCTCGTAAAGTGCGGAGATACCGTTGGCGGCCAGCCGCCTGAGGAAATTGGCATATTCTGGGTTTTCCAGCCGGTCCCCCGCGCCCTTGCGCGTGCCATCGGGCCTCGCGAAGTAGGCGGCAGCATCGGGCTGGGCCAGTTGCGGGAAATCGATGCCGAGGAACCGCCCGAGACGCGGGCTGATGATGAAGCCCCGCTCTGCCGTAGCGATAGCAGCGTCGAACAGCCCGTCCCAAGGGAGTGCGCCGTGCTCCTCGTGCAGCATTGCCAGTGCCGCCACCGCGCCGGGGACGCCCGTCGCCCGTCCGCTGACCACGGCTTCGCGATAGCCCAGCGGCTCCCCGTCGGCGTCGAGGAACATCGTGCGGCTGGCCTGTGCCGGAGCCGTCTCGCGTCCGTCGTAGATGATGACGCTGTCGCTCGAGGCATCGTAGTAATTGAGGAACGCGCCGCCGCCCATGCCGGAACTTTGCGGCTCCACGAGCGAGAGCATCGCCTGCACCGCCAGCGCCGCGTCCGCCGCACTGCCGCCGCGCTCCAGCACGTCCATGCCGGCCTGCGCCGCCAGCGGGTTGGCCGCGATCACGAACGGGGCGACCTTCTGCTGCGCGACGGGAGCCGATGCCGGCGTTTCGACCGTGGCAGGAACAGGGGCACAGGAGGCGAGAGTCAGCGCGGCGAGAGCGGCGCAAATGCGTGTGAGGACCATGGCGCAAGCCTTAGGCATCAAGCCCGGCGCTGGCAATGAAGCAGGCTTGCCCCCCGCGCGCCTGCCGCCTAACTCCTGTTTTCAAGTCACTGTCCCGGCCAGAAAACAACCAAGGCCGGTCGCAAGGGAGAGCACCGCGCATGCAACTCGCCGATATCGACAATGCCAGCAGCCTCGTCGCGCTGTTCCTGCAGCGCGCCGACGAGCGCGGCGACAAGCCGTTCCTGACGGCGAAGAAGGACGGCGAGTGGGTCTCCATGTCCTATGCCGAGGCGGCCGAGAAGGTCTGCCTGATGGCGGAGAACCTGCGCAAGCTGGGCCTGCGCGATGGCGACAGGGTGGTGATCGTGGCGGAAAATCGCCCGGAATGGTGCATCGCCGACCTTGCCATCATGGCCGCAGGCTGCATCACAACGCCGGCCTACACCACGAATACAGAGCGCGATCACTGCCATATCCTCGATGATTCCGGTGCAAGCGGCGTGGTGCTGGGCAATGCGAAACTGGCAGGGCCGCTGTTCCGTGCCATCATGAAAACGGGACGCGGCAAGCAGGTGATCGCGGTCGATCCGGTTTCCTCCTCGCAAAGCGGGAGTATCGAGCTCACGAGCTGGGACTCGATTACAGAGGGAGACCCGGTGGCAGCGCGCAAGGCGGTGGACGCGCGCATCGCCGGCTTCAAGCGCGACGACATGGCCTGCATCATCTACACCAGCGGCACCAGCGGCGCGCCGCGCGGGGTGATGCTGCACCACGGCGCGATCCTGCACAATGTCGCAGCCGCGGCCCATGTGATCGAGAACGATTTCGGCTGGGAAGAGGAACGCTTCCTGTCCTTCCTGCCACTGAGCCACGCGTTCGAGCACACGGCCGGTTTCTACCTGCCGCTGGGGCTGGGCGCGGACATCTGGTTCTCCGAAGGACTGGACAAGCTTTCGAGCAATCTCGAGGAAGCACGGCCCACGATCATGGTCGTCGTGCCGCGCCTGTTCGAAGTGCTGCGATCGAAGATGATGAAAGCGATCGAGAAGCAGGGCAAGCTCGCCCGCTTCCTGCTGGGTCGCGCACTTGTGCTGGGCGAGAAGCAGGTGAAGGGCACCACCGGCCTCATCAGCGCGGCGGACGAGGCCCTGCTCTCCGCCACCCTGCGCCCCAAGATCAAGGATCGCTTCGGCGGCCGGGTGAAGGCTCTCGTTTCCGGCGGCGCGCCGCTCAACCCGGAAGTCGGCGGGTTCTTCCAGGCCATGGGCCTCACCATGTTGCAAGGTTACGGCCAGACGGAGAGCGCACCGGTCATTGCGTGCAACTATCCCAGCGCCGGGATCAAGCTCGACACCGTCGGCCCGCCCCTGCGCGGCGTGGAAGTGAAGATCGCCGAGGACGGCGAGATCCTCGTGCGCGGCGAACTGGTGATGATGGGTTACTGGCAGCGGCCCGACGATACCGAGAGGACACTGGAAGGCGGCTGGCTGCATACCGGCGACGTGGGCCACATCGATGACAAGGGCCGAATCAAGATCACCGACCGCAAGAAGGACATCATCGTCAACGACAAGGGCGACAACGTCGCTCCGCAGAAGCTGGAAGGCATGCTGACGCTGCAACCCGAAATCAGCCAGGCGATGGTCTCCGGCGACAAGAAACCCTACATGGTCGCGCTGATCGTGCCCGATGCCGAATGGGCCGTGGCCTGGGCTCGGGAGAACGGCGAGAAGTTCGACATGGCCGCGCTGCAGGACCTGCCCGCCTTCCGCGCTGCCATCAAGGCAGCGATAGACCGCACGAACGAGGATCTCTCGGTGATCGAGAAGGTGCGCAAGTTCGTGCTGGCGGACGAACCGTTCACCGTCGACAACAATATGATGACTCCGACGATGAAGATCCGGCGGATGCAGATCCGCGAGAATTATCAGGATCGGCTGGACGCGCTTTACTGAGACACGGCGGGAGTCAGGCGGCTTCGGCCTCGATCTTTTCCGGATAGAAAGCCGGCTCCTTGCGCGACCATGCGGGCGCAGTGGCGGCTGCCTCGCTCAGCGATTGCAGCAGCATCCGGCGCCGTTCCGGGCGGATCTGGGGCAGGGCGGCCGCAGCGCAGAACGCCGCGGGAAGGAAGGGCCGCACGGCGGCACCCAGCAGGCGCTCGTACAGGAAACGATAGGCAGAGAAGCTGTCGAGCCGTTCCATGGCAAGGTCCTGCGCCGAAATGCGCAGCAAGGTGCCCATCAGGCTTTCGACCCCGTCGAAGCTCTCGCCATCAGGGATCAGCGCCCGCAGGTGCTTCAGTCCGCGATAGGCAAGGTACTGGCCGCGGATCGCGCGCTTGTCCTCGGGGCATACGCTCCAGGTCTTGAATGCATCGCAGCGTCCCAGGGCGATATCGAGCGAGCGTTCGATGAACTCCTGTTCGTATTCGGCAAAGCCTGCAAACTCGCGCATCTCGGCGATGGTGAGAGAGAACGTCTTCGATTCGTGACCCATGATCGGCCCTTCCCTTGCGATGTCAGGGAAAGGTGTGCGCCCGTATGGTTAATATATTGTTTGCTTCACGCTGGCCCTGAACGGGCGAGCGAAGTCCGAACTAGGGTCCGGACTCATTAGAGCCACCACGTGACGAAGGCTGCGATGGCGATGGTTGCCATGAAGGTCTTGATATTGCGGTCGAAGCGGGTGGCGACGC
>MDTG01013046.1_pt1 | contig 24174 bp, 19 predicted proteins | sample 811421 | NCBI WGS metagenome assembly MDTG01 (sample SAMN05326645, study PRJNA326480) | marine metagenome | isolation source: seawater | place: Pacific Ocean: South East | collected 2011
CCCTTAGGGTCGATATAGTTTTTATCTTTAATTACTTTTAGTATTGTTTTAGCTAATTTATTTTCATTATTTATTAGATACCCCCATTTACTATTTCCAATTATCTCTCTTGGGCCATAATTACAATCTATTGCTATTAATGGTGTTCCAATCGCCATAGCTTCTATCAAAACATTTGGTAAACCTTCAGTTCTAGATGATAAAACATAAACAGATGATTTTTTAATATATGGATAGGGATTATCTATTATTCCTGGTAAGAAAACTGACTTTTCAAGATTATTTTCTCTAATGAGCATTGATAATTCTTCTCTTAATGAACCTTCACCAATTATTAAAAGCGAAGAATCTATTTCTTTGATAACTTTTGAGAAGGCTTTTATAAGCAAATCATAACCTTTTTCATATTCTAATCTCCCAACGCTTACAACAGTTGGCTTATTGAAAATATGTTTATGAGTAAATTTTATTTTTTTTTCTGATAAAAAAAGCACTTTTTTAGATGCGGAAGGATTGTATATTACTTTTATTTTGTTTCTATTTAGTTTTAAACTTCTTGATAAATCGTCAGCTACTCCATTTGAAACAGCAATAATATGATTGGCTTTTCTGTAAGTTAAAAAAGCAAGAATTTTTATCAGACAAATCCTAAAAATATTTCCTTTATATAATTCTTTTAACTCAGTTGAAAAAACACCCCTTTCGCTTATAAGAATTTTACTAAAAGGTGAAAAAATCGAAGCTGAGATAGTTGTTAAAATATTTAAATAGTTTAAGCATGTTAAGACCGCATAGGGTTTTTTCTTTCTAAGATAATTTGAAAGACTAAAAAAAGCATTCGAAGTTTTATTTTTATTGAAATATATATAATTAATATTCTGATCAAGCTCGTCCAAAAGATTAGTTCTTTGACCTAAAACCACTAACTCAACTTTATGACCTTTTGCATTCAAAATATTAGCAATTCTTACAAAAGTCTTTTGAGCTCCTCCCATTCTAAGGTTAGGTAAAACTATAGAAACCATTTTTATATTATTTATCATTTTTATTTATTAATTAATTTATATAAATATAATAGAAAAATATAAGTCAAAAACTTTTTACTTGTAAACAAATGTTCAATTACAATATTAATAAATCTCATTCTATAAATTATGTTTAGTTGATATTTATCTAAATTTTTGATTCTTTATTGTGCAAAAATATTGAATTTTCTTTTACTTCTATTATTTTATCGTAATTAATATCATTTCCTGGACGATGAGTAATCATTATGACCGTTATGTTATTTATTTTTTCAGTGATATTTTTTAAGATTTCTGCTTCTGTTCTTTTATCAAGTGCACTAGTTGCTTCATCTAAAAATATAATTTCTTTATTTTGATAAATAGCTCTAGCAATTCCTATCCTCTGTTTCTGCCCGCCCGATAGAAGAGAGCCTCTTTCTCCCACAAAAGTATTGAGCCCATTATCTAATTTATAAACTTCTTTATCAAGAGAACTTAGCTTTAAAGCAAAATTAACTTTTGAAATATCAATTTCTTCTTCAGGAATACCAAAAGCAATATTGTTCTTAATTGTATCATCTATAAGTAGAATTTCTTGAGGAACATGAGCAATGTTAGCTCTCCATTCATGTATATTTTTTTTGCTAAGTATAGTTTGATCTATAGTTATACTTCCTGATCTAGGAGGAATGAGGCCCATCATGACATCCATTAATGTAGATTTTCCAGATCCAGAATTGCCTACAATGCAAACAATATCTCCTTTATTAATTGTCAGATTAATATTATTAATTACATAATTATTTGATTTTGGATATTTAAATTTAATAGAATTTAAATTAATTTTTTCTGAAAAATTAAGCTTATTATCATTTTGGGTAATATTACTTTTTAACTCTAAGTATTCGACAATATCATTCATACTAAAAGTTGATGAACGAATAGTTGAAAAAGATCTAAAAGTAAGTTGCATTAAGGGAAGTAATCTTTGGCTACCGTATAAAAATGATCCTAAAGAGGAAATTATTAATTGATTATTGCCATTACTTTTGGAAGAAAATATAAATGTTAAAATTATAATTATCGAAAAGATGAGGGTTTCAATAAGGAATCGAGGGGTATCACTTATAATTCTTATATTGGTCTCTGATATCCTTAAGTTCGATTCATTTTTTGAAAAAATTCTAAAAAAAGTTTTTTCTAAGTTAGATAATTTGATTTCTCTAAAACTATTTACAGATTCTTGTACTATTTTGATGTTTTTAGAGCTGTTTTTACTTATTATTCTTGAATTTCTCTTCAAAGAATTTACAGTAATTATTGAAAATACAAAATATCCAAAAAATACTACTATTATTGAAAAGATTGAATAAATAGGAGCTATTGTAAATACAGAAATAGCAATAAATACCGCCATAAAAATGGAGGAAGTTATTGAAATTAAAGGTAATATTAAACAAGTAGTCATTATCCCTATCTTTGTAGAAAGAATTGATATGACTTCAGAACTATTTCTGTTCAAATAATCTAAATAGTTTAAATTAAGATAGTTTTTGTAAACTTTTTGAGAAACTTGTGAGGCACTTGAATAAGCTAGTCTAAGGCTGCTAAAAACAATTAATGCTCTACCAATATTAGCTATTATTATTAAAAATAAAAAAATAATTGAATGATTAACTCCTGAATTTGAAGAGTTTATTTCATTAACTCCTCCCCCTAATATTTTTGTAGCAAATATGCCAGATTCTTCTATAGTTAAAAACTCTATATAAGCTACAAATAATACTAATAAAAAAAATAAAATAAATTTAATTCTTGTTTTTTTATTAATTGCTTTGAAAATTAATTTAAAGCTCTTTTTATCTGGGATCATTATAAAAAATTATTAATAATTACAATTATCTTTTGATATTTATATCTCTTTAACTGCCAAAAATACATTATTGAGCGAGTATAAAAAATTTAAGAGTTATAAATAATTTATTTTGATAAATAATTAATTTTTTAATCAATTCATACTATTTATTGAAAAATTAATGGAAATTTTTTATAGTAAGATTGTTTAATCATCATAATATCAAAGCTTGTTATTTTTTTCCAATATTAAAAAATGATCACAATACATAATAACCCTTTAAGTTTTAGTAAACGCTGGATTGAATTTTGTAAAAAAGAAGATATTCATTATAAAATAGTAAATGCTTTTTCTAATCAAGATAGGGAAATAATATTTAATTCAAAAGGGTTTATGTGGCATTGGTTTCATAATGATTTTCATGACAAATTAATAGCAAAAGGATTAATTAATGCATGCGAGATAAAAGGAATTAAAACTTTTCCAAATATATTAACTTGTAATCATTATGATAATAAAATTGATCAACAATTTTTGTTTGAATCCTTAGATATACCTTGCGCTAAAGGATTCATATTTACGGACTTATTATCTTCTAAGAATTGGATTAAAAAATATTCTGAACCTTTTGTCTTTAAATTGTCCTCTGGTGCAGGATCTTATAATGTGAAACTAATTAAATCACAAAAAAAGGCTTTTAAAATTGCAGAACAAATGTTCTATAAAGGGAAAGAGGCTTATCCAAGAAGCCATAATATAAATGAAGCTATTTTAAATTTTCAAAGAAAAGATTTAAAAAAATCTCTTTTATTATTAGCTAAAGCGTTTGTAAGATATTTTTATAAAAATAGGCAGTTGAATAAATTGCCCAAAGAAAATAATTACTTTTATGCTCAAGAATTTATTCCTAATAATTCATATGATCATAGAATAATAATTATTGGAGAAAAAGCTATATGCCTTCAAAGGGAAGTAAGGAAAAATGATTTCAGAGCAAGTGGAAGTAATAAACTTTCGTGTGATCCAAAATCTTTTCCACTAGAAACTATAGATTTAGCTTTTAGGAGTGCCAATCTATTAAAAATGCAATGTGCAGCTTTTGATATCATTTATAATGAAAAAAATGAACCTCTTATAGTTGAAATTTCATATTGCTTTTCTAGTGAGGCTTATAGAAAATATTGTCATGGATATTTTGATAAGGATCTTAATTGGCATAAATCTGAGATTATCCTTGAAGATATTATCATTAAGGAATTTTTAAAAGAAATAATTTGATTTATAAACTTTAAGTTATTTTATATAAATAAAGGATTTTAAATTGCAGAGTGGAAACAATATTTATATTTTAATTAATTTACTTAATAAATATTATATTCTTTCATAATTTAGTTTTTACAATCAATGGGATTAAATTTTAATTGAATACTCTATTTGTTTAGTTCAAAAATATACGATAATAAAGTATTATACTAATAAAATTATATGTTAGAAAAGATAATTTACTATGTGTGGTTTTATTGGATTATTTGGAGATAGTTCTAACACAAGTTTAAAAAAAATTATACAAATGTCCCATTTATTGAATCATAGGGGCCCAGATAATGAGTCTTTTCATTACTTTTCATTAGATAAAAATATAAACTATTCTTTTCAAAAGGATAACTTTAGAAAAGAAGAATCTTCTTTAGATGGTTATTTTGCATTTAATAGGCTTTCAATTCAAGATTTATCACCTAAAGCTAATCAGCCAATGATTTCTAATTCAGGATCTGTTGTAATTGTCTTTAACGGGGAAATTTACAATACAGTATATTTGAAGGAAATACTTCTAAAAAAAGGATGCACCTTTAAAACAACATCAGATACAGAAATTTTGCTTTATCTATACCTAGAATTTGGGTTAGATGTTGCATTAGAAATGATTGATGGTATGTATGCTTTTTCAATAGTTGATTTAAGAAATAAAACTATATCAATTATTAGAGATCATGCAGGTATTAAACCTTTATATTATTATTTTAAGAATAATAATCTTATATTCTCAAGTGAATTAAAAGTATTTAATTGTATTAAAGAATTAAATTGGGAACTAAATTATGAGAAATTTTCAGAGCAGATCTTATTTAGAAATATTGTTGGACAAGAAACTTTAGTTCGTAATATATATCAATTAATTCCTGGCTCTTATAAGATTTTTTCTTTTTCTGAAAATAGCATAAAACAAAAAATTGAAAAAACATTCTATAATTTTCCCGAATTTAAACAATGGAATAAATATAATAAAAATAAAGTTTTTGATCTTGAAAGTAAATTTAAGCAAATAGTTTATTCTCAATTAGTATCAGATGTTCCACTAGGAGCTCAACTTTCCGGAGGTATTGATTCATCTCTTGTAACTTTTTTTGCTAGTGAAAATAAATCTGATATTGAAACTTTTTCTATTAATGTAAATGATTTAAATTTATCTGAGGAAAAATATATAAATTATGTAAATAACATAATTAATTGCAAAAGCAATATTTATGAAATTAGTGATAATGAATATATAGATAAGTTTGATCGAGTAACTTATTTTCTAGATCATCCAATTCATCATCCAAATACAATAGGTTTATATTATTTAGCAAAATATTCTTCAGAAAAAGTTAAAGTGTTAATTTCCGGAGAAGGCGCTGATGAGTTATTTGCTGGATATTCAAGGCACTTTAGGCATACTTTTGGAAATGAATTATTTAATAAGCCTTTCAGATTAATAAATAAATATCTACCTTATAAATTTCCTTTTAATTCTTTAGGAAAATATTATCAGAGAAATATTAATTTTATTATGGCTTTTTCTCGTGGCAATCCAGAAATAATTAAAAATCTATATAGCCAATTTGATTTTAGTAAGGCAATAAATAATAGATTAAATTTATTTTCTAATATTGATGGCAATAGTTTTTTAGAAAAGATATTAAATTATGAAATTCAATATGAACTTCCCTCTTTATTAATAAGACAGGATAAAATGACAATGGCTTTTTCAGTTGAAAACAGAGTTCCATTCTTATCAAAAGATTTAATTTACTTCGTTAGAAATAACTTTAGCGCTAAAGACTTAATAAAAAATAATACAAATAAAAAATCATTTTTAAAAGCAAGATTTAATACTAAGTTACCTATAAAGGATATTGCTAAAAGTTATTTTGGTGAACAATTTACTTTTAGATCCAAAAATGGATTTGGATTTCCTATTGAAAGAATTTTACAAAATCAAATGATGAAGGAAAAGTTCTTTGATGAATATATACCTTTGCTTAATAGATATTTATTAATTGATAAATATAAATTACAAGCGATGTGGAAAAAAAATAATCTGTTTGCAGAAGAGATCTTTTCATTTGTATCAATAGCTTCATGGCTTAAAAATTTTTGATCAATAATATCTATTAAATTTTATAATAATCTTTATACCAACTTATGAATTTATCTACACCATCTTTTATGGTAGTGGCAGGTTTAAAATCTATCCAATTTTCCAAATTATTCATATCTGCAGAAGTCGCTTTTACATCTCCTGGTTGCATTGGAAGTAAAATTTTAGTAGCTTTTTTATCTAGGATTTCTTCTATAGTGGTTATATAATCCATTAATTTAACAGGATTAGAGTTGCCAATATTAAATATCTTATAAGGAGCCCAACTACTAGATGGATTAGGATTTAACTTATCAAATGTATTATTAGGAGATGGTGTTTTAAAAATAACTTTGAAAACTCCTTCAACTATATCATCTATATATGTAAAGTCCCTAATCATATTCCCATTATTAAAAACTTTTATTTCTCTATTATTTAATATTGCATCTGTAAATAAGAAAAGTGCCATATCTGGCCTTCCCCATGGACCATAAACCGTAAAAAATCTTAGTCCAGTGGTAGGTAGAGAAAAAAGATGGCTGTACGTATGAGCCATTAATTCATTTGACTTTTTTGTTGCTGCATATAAGCTTACTGGATGATCAACACTTTGATTCTCAGAAAATGGCATATTCTCATTACCTCCGTAAACAGAACTACTTGAAGCATATATAAGATGTTCAACTTGATTATGTCTGCATGCTTCAAGAATATTCTTAAATCCAATAATATTTGAATTTATATATGCGGATGGATTCTCTAAAGAATATCTGACTCCAGCTTGTGCGGCTAAATTTATAACTTTTTTAGGTTTGTGATCTATAAAAATCTTATTTACTAATTTTTCATCTTCTAAATTACCCTTAATAAAAATAAATTCTGAATTAACTTTTTTTGAGTATCTCTTTAATTCATTTAATCTATTTTCTTTTAGTTTTATGTCATAGTAGCTATTCATATTATCAAGGCCTATTACTATTTCATTATTGGAAAGTAACCTCTTAGATAAATGAAAACCAATGAATCCTGAAGAACCTGTTACTAAAATTGCCATTTTTTATTTATGTTCTTAATCTGTTCATTTTAGACTATCTAACGTGCATGTTTATTTATTACTTCAAAAAAAATTATCTAAAGAGTAATTAAAAATAATATTACTAAGAAACATAAATATCTAATCATTGAAACTATATCAATGAATTAGGTAGTTATTTCTATAATTATTTTAGAAAATATATTTGTAAAGAGAATTTTACATTGAATAAAAAAATTCAACTGATATTAGGATTGATTTATTTATAAAATCCATGGAGATCAAATTATAAATATTTGAGTTTCCAAAACTTTTTATGCTTTTATTGTTTAATCCGATGTGATTTTTTGTGCTCTTCAAATAAGTTCATTAGTTAATATAAATAAAATTTTTCTTGGTAATATAAATTTTCCCCATATGCGTATCACATAAAATGCAATTTTAACCAATAATATGTTGAGGCAGATTGATTAAGTAAATATATTAATAAAACTAATTTACTATTATTTCTTCCAAGCCTGCTTATACTAATAATTGCAAAAGGTATAGCATAAGCATAAAATCTTAAGACTTCATATCCTATTATTGTTAATAAAGGACTTGAGAATGTTAGCAAAAGCAAAGTATAGTCCTCTACTAGTAAGGGTTTATATTTTTTATTGAATATGTAAAGAGTAATTAATGAAGTTATTATCCACATTAAAGAATAAATAAATGATGTTGTGGATTCAAATTCAGTACCTCTTATATTTAGAGATTTAGTAAATGAATATAATATTAAGATTCCAAAATTACACAAGAAAAAAAATGATATTCGATTAATGGTTATATTTTTATATTGATCACTAAACTTTGAAGACAATTTAAGATTAAAATTAAAAAACTTGGATCTTAAATAATAAATTAATATCAATAAAGCCATCGAGATATGCATGAAAGATGAGATCAAAAAAGTAGACAATCTCAAAATCCTATTTTTAACTAAATAAAAGGAAAAAAAGAAGATACTTAATGCAAAAGCAGATCTTGTTTGGGCGATCATCATATCAAGAAATCTAGGATGTAATAATAAAATGAATAAGAAATATTTTTTCGGTTTTATTTGCGTTGAAATAGACAGTATTAATATAAATATTGAAAATGACGAGATTATTTGTAGAGATAAAATTGGATCTAAAGTAAAATTTGTTAGAAAATAATAAATTGCATAAAAAAGGTAAACTGTAAGTTGAGTATTATCTTTTAAAAAATTATCTAAATTCCCTGCATAATTTTTTAGATCAAAACCTGATTCTAGATTACTTCCAAAATAATTAATTAGTAGATTTACTATTAATATGCCTAATAGACCAATTAGTATAGATGAAACTTCAACTTTTACTTTGCTTATTTTATTTAACATATTTATAGTGAATACTTCCTAAGTTTTTAAATATGATTTAAGTCTTATTTCCACAACGTATAATTTAATATTTGATTAATGTAATAGTAATTAATTTATTTAATTTTATACTGGAGGAATAAACACTTACTGAATGCTCTAAACTCTGATTTTTCAATAAGTAGATTTTTTTATTTCTTCCATAAACGCTAATAATTAAATGATAAATAAAATAATCTATATTATTTATATGGAATTGTTTTAATATGTTGGCAAAATTTACTAAATTTGATCGAATATATCTATAAGTATTCTCAATAAGAAATCTGACCTCATCTATTTCAGAAACATTTATAATTTTCGTCAGTTTCAATTCTTTAAAAATCGTTTCAATTTGTGTTTCCTCTTTATTATGAATATTTATAAATTTGTAAATATTATCAATTTCATTTTTAATCTTTTCTATTAGTTCTAATCTCTTTTCTTTGAAACTTATGTCATGGTAATAATTTATATTATTAATATTGATAATTTCTCCAAAAATTTCTAAAAGATTCTTGCAAATATAATATCCAATAAATTTTGGTGAAACTTTTACAAGAATTGACATTTATTCTTCATTTATATTAGATTTTCTTTATTATTCTAATCAATTTTTATTTCTAAAATAATTTTGTAAAGATTAATATTATTTTTATTTTCTCAAAGTATATTTCTTTTTTGATTATGTTTTTACAAATTTTTTCAAAAAATATAAATTTAAAATCAATATATTTTTAAAGTGTTTATACCAAATGACATATTACTTCTTATAGTATTTTCTTTATTATTTTCTACTTTAGTAAGTTCTTTGCTTACTCCTCTATTAATTAAAATTGGTTACAAATATAATTATTTAGATTATCCCTCTGATCGAAAAATCCACAAGACGGAGGTTGTAAATATAGGAGGAGTAAATTTTATTCTTGGAATAGTAGCAATCTATACGTCTATATACTTTTTAGCTAAATTTTCTATTATTGATTTATTTGATCAAAATACTTTTATTTTACCTTCTATTATTTTTATTAATTTAATAATATTTTTTACAGGATTATTTGATGATAAATATTCTTTATCTCCTTTAATAAGACTATTAATACAGTTTGCCTCTTCCACTTGGATATGGTCTGTTGGATTTAAAATTAGCTCATTTGATATCACTTTTTTATTCCCAAATTCGCAAATAATATATTTCCCTTATTGGTTGAGCTTAATTATAACTGTGGTTTGGATTTCAGGAATTATCAATGCAATAAATTGGCTTGATGGGATGGATGGTCTCGCCGCTGGAATAAGTCTTATTTTATCTCTAGCAATACTAATAATTAGTCTTCAAATTCATAATTATTCTACCCTAATTATTTCAGCATCTATAGTTGGTCTTACTCTGGGTTTTTTATTTTATAATTCCAAACCTGCAAAAATAATAATGGGGGATTCTGGTTCTAATATATTAGGATTGAATCTTGCCTTATCCAGCATTATTCTTTTAGAAGATGCTTCTAGCTTTGGAACACTACCTATATCTTTTTTAATATTCTTAGTTCCAATTTTGGATATGATCAAGGTAATATTTCTTCGAATTAAAAAGGGAAATTCCCCTTTCTATCCTGATAAGAATCACCTTCATCATCAATTATTAAAAATAGGCTTTAAAGAAAGAAAGGTGATCTTAATAATGTATAGTTTGGTAATAATTAACTTATCAGCTGTATTTATAATTTTTAATTTTAGTTTTGGAATCCCATTATTTTTCTCAAGTTTGATATTTTTAATTTTATTTTCAATCTTTAAGCATAATAACTAATACTTTATTAAAAAAATTAACCTGATTTAGCCAATAACAAATAGAGCAAATATTTTTGAACTTTGTAAATCAATTTTGTTTTTAAATATTTTTAGATCCTCTTTTTTTGTATTAGCTAATTCTATTAAACAAATTAAAACATCATAATTATTAGATTCTAATAAATTAGATTCACGTATTACAAAATCTTCAGGTAAGTTTGAATTTAAATTTGTTATAAATTCGGTTGATTTTTCTTTTTTTATACTACCAATTGGAACAAAAGCTATTTTTAAATTATAAAGTTCTTTTATAATTTTTCTGGAAAATATTGTAAAAATTTCATCCCACGATTCTTTTTGATTTAATTCAAATTTATATAAGATAGGTTTATCCATAATGAATTCAATTTCTTCATATGAGTAAATTAAATCTTCTTTTTTCTCTTTTGATTTTACAATTAATGAACTTATTAAAATTCCAATAATTGTACTCATACCTACTATTAATTTTTTAGAAGGTGCCACGGGATAATCTAAGAGAGTAGGCTTAGTAATTAATTCCCATGGTTCGCTAGTTTTGGCTCTCTCTAGCTCAAGATTTAATTTTACTTTCTCTAAATCTTTTAATGTTATTTCAGACTTTTTGGCTTGTCTTTGTAATTCTTTAAATTTAATTATTGTATCTTCATCCCATATAGAGGTTTCGAAAATTTTTGTAAGATATTTTTTTCTATTTACTAAATAAGAATATCTGGAATTATCTAGACTTTTAAGAAGCATCTCTCTTTTTTTTAATAGGAAATTTATAGATTTGTCATTCTCTTTAAAAAGTAATTTTCTTGAAGAAATCTGTCTATCTAAATCCTCAATTTCTTTAATTAATAAAGGGTAAGTTTTTTGGTCGTAATTATAGGGATTTTTAGAAATAAAATTTTTATTATCAATAATCTTTATCTCTGCGTCTATCAACATCATTTCATTGAAAACCTGTGATTTTGATCCCTCGATAGTTTTTATTCCAACAAGGTTATTATCTAAAATAAATTTATCTAAATTTCTTTGATCATTCTCATTTATTTCCTTAAACTTGATTATTTGATTTTCGAAATAGGTTTTACTATCTTCAAGTTTTTTCGAATCTTTGTTAATAGCATATTTCTGGTATGTGAGGGAAATCTCATCAAGTATAGGCAAAATTAATGATTTTTCTTTATCCCTAAACTTAAGATCTAAAATATTAGTCCCATCTATCAATTGAATGTTAAGGTTTTTATCCCTCCATTCATTGAATATCCATGATTTAGCTTTATCGTTTCCGCTTTTTATTTTTTGATTCTTCAATTTATTAAATATTGGCATCAATACAGATGGACTTTTTAAAATTTCTATCTGAGTTTTAAGATTAGTATTTGTAGGCTTTAGGAAATCTCTAATATTCCTATTAGCAACCCCAGGGATTAAGCTTTTAGTGTTCGATTTTGAGTCTACTACTACTATTTGAAATTGCCCTTCCCATGTCTTTTTAATAGTAAAGGATACTATTGTGCTTATTAAAAAAGTTAATCCTGTTAGAAGAGATATTATTTTATAGTTTCTATTCAAAAAAGAATAATATTCTCCAAAGTCAAACTCGCTTTCATTAGAAAAATTTTGGGATGAATCAGTATTTGACATTTATTTTTTGGAACTGATTATAAAATTCAGATCTTTAAATTTTTATTTATTTTAACTTAACTTTAATCTTACAAAAAGATTAATATAAAAGTAAACAATAATCCATAAATATAAATAAATTTTCTTAAAACAGACTTATATTTTAATTATATTTTCCCAGAAAATGAATTGATAAATAAACTAAGAGTAATATCCATTTCGTAATTTAAAAAATGTAAATTTTTAAGATATACGTAGCAAACAATTACTTATTTATTATTTAGTTTACTCATATTATTTTATAATTAAGATATCTATAAATTTATAATGAAATCAATAATAGTTACTGGAGGAACTGGATTTATTGGTAGTCATACTTGTTTGCTGCTATTGGAAAATAAGTTTAAGGTTATTATTATTGATTCTTTGGAAAATAGTCATTTTTCTGTTATTCAAAGAATTAAATCAATTATCAAAAAAAAAATAATGAGATTAATCATCAAATAGAATTTTTTAAAGCTGATTTAAGAAATGAAAAACAAATTGATGATATCTTTTTTAAGCTCATCAAAGATGGTAACTCTCTTGAGGGGGTCATTCATTTTGCTGGATTAAAAGCGCTTGAAGAATCTTTAGTTAACCCATTAAAGTACTGGGATTATAATATAGGCGGATCAATAAATCTTTTCAAAGTAATGGCTAAATATAATTGTAAAACTTTAGTTTTTAGCAGCAGTGCAAGTATATATAGTCCAAAAAATAATATACCTATAAAGGAAACGGATCCATTAGGTCCTATCAATCCATATGGAAACACAAAGTGGGTTATTGAAAAGATCCTTGAAGATCTTTTTTATAGTTCTTCAAATGCATGGCGAATTTGTAATTTGAGATATTTTAATCCTATTGGGGCTCACTCCTCATCTTTATTAGGCGAGGATCCTTTAGGTAAACCTACAAATATTTTTCCACTTATTATGAAAGTTGCATCAAAAAAACAATCTGAATTGAAAATATTTGGTAATGACTGGAATACCTCAGATGGGACTTGTATAAGAGATTATATTCACATAATGGATTTAGCCGAAGGACATTTAGTATCTCTTAAATTTTTGTTTGATAATCCATCTCAATTGATTAACTTTAATATTGGAACTGGTATAGGGACAAGCGTCTTAAAACTTGTCAATACATTTAGAGAGGTAAATAATGTTGAGGTTCCATATGTATTTGTAGAAAGAAGAGAAGGGGATCTTCCAATTGTCATAGCAAATAATTCTAAGTCAAGAGAAATATTAAATTGGACTCCAAAAAGAAACGTACAATCTATGTGTAGAGATGGTTGGGAATGGCATTCCAGAAAAGAAATTTAAAAAATATTGATGTTTGGCTTATTTTACTCCGTCACCTACTCTCCAAAAGTTAATTCCAGAATCTATAATTTTTTTTCGATTAACAATTGATCGAGCATCAAAGACCCATGCAGGGCTTCTCATGACTTGAGATATCTTTTCCCAATTAATATTCTTGTAAAGCTCCCATTCAGTAAGAATCAAGGCAGCATCTGCATTAACCAACGCATCATTAATACTTTTAGCACTAGTCCAACTGCCCTCTTCATGGTTTTTTTTGCTCATATCATTTTTTTTAATATTTGAAGAGGTATTCAAATCAATCTCAATTTGTCTTGGGTTTACTTTGGGATCATGAATAAAAAGAGATGCACCTTCCTCTAATAAGTCTTGACATATTTGAATTGCAGAAGATTCTCTTGTGTCGTTAGTATTACTTTTAAAAGCAAATCCAAGTATTGCAATTTTTTTTTCCGACAAAGTTCCAAAAAGTTTTCTTATTACTAATCTTGAAATTCTTTTTTGATGCCATATATTTAAAGTTACAACTTCATTCCAAAAGGCTGCAACCTCAGGAAGTCCAAAATACTCTGATAAATATACTAAATTTAATATATCTTTCTTAAAACAACTTCCTCCAAAACCGGGACCTGAATCTAGGAATTTTGAACCTATTCTGCTATCAGAGCCAATAGCTCGAGAAACTTCGCGGATATCAGCGCCTGTCGCTTCGCACAAAGCACTTATTGAGTTTATCGAGCTTATTCTTTGGGCTAAAAAAGCATTTGAGGTGAGTTTTGCAAGCTCACTACTCCAAATATTTGTTTTTAATATTTTTTCGTCTGGCACCCATTCTCTATAAATTGCACATAAAAGATCCATAGCAGAATCTTTTTCTCCTCCTACCAAAACCCTATCTGGATATTCAAGATCATTTACAGCAGTTCCCTCAGAAAGGAATTCAGGATTAGATAAAACATCAAAGGTTTTTGTGATTTTCTTCTCATTTTTGACATTTTGAGGATTTTCAAGAATGGATTTTATTACCTCCGCTGTTCTTACGGGAAGAGTACTTTTTTCAACGACTATTGTATAACCCTCGGCGCACTCTGCTACCTTCCTTGCACATGCCTCTACCCATTTTAAATCACTTGCTTTGCCTGCACCAATTCCTTTTTTTTTAGTAGGTGTATTTACTGAAATAAAAACCATATCTGCTTTCTTTATTTTCTCTTCTACGCTTGTTGAGAAATGTAGATTTAAACCTCTTCTTCTTGCTACAATTCTTGCTAAACCTGGCTCATATACTGGTAATTTAGATAAATCTTCTGCATTCCAATTTTTTATCCTTTCTTTATTAAGATCAACAACTTCAATTTGAATGTCATGACACTTGTCAGCCATAACAGACATAGTTGGACCTCCTACATAACCTGCTCCTATGCAACAAATATTTTTTATTTTCATAAATGATAATATATTTAAATATTTAGTTATTATAAATTATCATCAGTTTTGTTTTGCTAGAATAATACTAATTTAAATGTATTGATAGATAAAATTCTTTGTAGTGATGTCAATTTTTAAAGTTTATTTAAAAAGTCAATCTCCCAGGAAAATACTGAGTTTTCTATTGATTTTTAATTCAATTTTAACATTCAATTTTATTAGTATTGCAAAAGCAGAAATTAGGAATGAGAATGAACTTGATACTATTAATTCTGATTATTTAAATTCTAGAAATGAATTGAAGGATTATATGCTTGATACTGGTGACATATTATTTATTAAGTTTTTCCCTGCAAAGGAATTAAATGCTTTTTTTCCTGTTAATGAAGAAGGAGAAATTTTCCTTCCTAAACTTAAAGAAACATATGTAAGGGGATTAACTATTTTTGAACTTAAAGAATTACTTAAAAATAAATATTTGGATTATTTAATTAATCCTCAGATTGACATAAATATTGCGGTATTTAAGAGTATTAGAATTTTAATATCAGGTGAAGTAAGAAATCCAGGTATATATCAATTTCCAATATATAGATCTAAATCATTTTCGCAAATATCACTTCCAACAAATAATCAAAATAATAGTGAATTAGATATTAATGAAATTGTATTAATGGAGAATACAAATCAAAATTCTAATATCACAGTTAAAAGATCAAACGATAACTTAACTACTATTTCAAATGCTATTAGAAAAGCTGGCGGTGTTACTTCAAAAAGTGATTTATCTCAAGTTGAAATTATTAGAGATATTCCTTTAAGTAAAGGTGGTGGTAAGAAAAAAGCAGTAATAGACTTTAGACCTTTTATTAATGATTTTGACCAGTCAAATGATATAAGGCTTTTTGATGGGGATCGTTTAAATATTGCACGTAAGAGAGAAAAGGATTTAAGTATTATTCCAAAATCTATAATAAGTGGTTTATCACCTAAATTTATGGAAGTAGATATTTTTGGCAGAGTTGATAGTCCAGGTAAAATAAAGTTACCATTAGAGTCTTCACTTTCAGATGCAATTGATATTTCAGGACCTATAAAGCCTCTTTCAGGAAAAATAACAATTATTAGATACGAAAAAAATGGAACTCTTCTCAAGAAATTAGTAAATTATTCTTATCGCGCTAAAAAAGGTTCTCTCAGAAATCCCTACTTAAAGAAAGGAGATATAATTTCTGTGAGAAATAGTTTTATAGGAAAAAGTTCAGAAATACTTAAAGAAGTTACTTTACCTTTTGTTGGAATTTATACAACTAAAGAATTGATAGATAGCCTCTAATTAGTTTAATAAATTAAATTAATTACTTCTCATGTAGATAAAAAAAGATAAATATCAATAATAATTCCTATAAATATTTATAAATTTAGTTTTAATTATTTATTTAATTAAATATAAAGCAATAGTTATTAAAGAAATGTTTAGTTAATTATAAAAGTGTTAAAGTAAAAATATTAATAAAGAAAGTTTTACAGATAATTTTTAAAATGCAAAATCCAGCAAAATTTGTAAACAAAATAATTCCTGTTATTCTCTGCGGAGGCTCTGGATCTAGACTTTGGCCTATGTCTAGAGAAAGTTTCCCTAAACAATATTTAAAGTGTAATCCAAAAACTAGTTTTTCTTTTCTTCAAGAAACACATAATAGAGTAAGTCAAATAAAAGATATACAAGCACCCATAATAGTTTGTAACTTTGAGCATAGGTTTATTGTCGCAGAACAAATGCGCGAAATAAAAGTTGATACTAATGCCATTTTGTTAGAGCCTTTTGGTAGGAATACTGCACCAGCAATTACAATTTCTGCACTCAAAGCATTAGAAATCGATTCAGATCCGATTCTTATAATTTTGCCTGCTGATCATTCAATTATTGACTTGAATGATTTCATAGATGCTATTTTAGAGGGGATAAAATTTTTAGATAATGGGGAAATAATATTATTTGGAATCCCTCCAGATAGGCCTGAAATTGGATATGGATATATTGAAGGCGAGGATTCTATAAACTTTCATAAGAAATCAATTATAAAAATTAAAAGATTCTTAGAAAAACCAAATAGAGATAATGCAAAAAAATTTATTTTAAATAATAAATATGCTTGGAACAGTGGAATTTTTTTGCTAAAAGCAAAAACTGTTATAGAAGAAGTAAAAAAATATGATTCTGAAATTTATGATTGTTGTTACCAATCTTTTATAAAAAGTCAAATTGATCTCGATTTTATAAGGTTAAATTCTGAATCACTTAAAAATTGTCCTAATAAATCATTTGATGTAGCTATTATGGAAAATACTAAAAATGGATATGTTTTACCTTTAAATGCAGGATGGGATGATATCGGAAGCTGGGAATCTTTATGGAAAATTTCAGATAAGGATAAATGTGGTAATTCATCAAATGGAAAAGTTTTTTTGGAAAAAACATCTAATTGTTTTTTTCAAAGTGAAAATCGATTAATAGTAGCTCTTGGACTAGAAAATATAATTGTTGTTGATACTCAAGACGCTGTTTTAATTACAACAAAAGATCTTAGTCAAGATGTTAAAAATGTAGTTTCTAAATTAGCAAAGTATAGTTATCCAGAGGCAAAAATACATAGTCAGATTTTTAGACCGTGGGGAAATTATCTTTCTGTTGCTTCTGGGAATGGATGGCAGGTAAAAAGAATATTAGTGACTCCTGGTGCTGCATTATCTCTTCAGAAACATAATCATAGAACTGAACATTGGATAATAGTATCTGGTATTGCTTTAGTAGAGATTGAAAGTAAGAAAGAGATCCTTAAACAAAATCAAAGTACTTATATTCCTTTGGGATTTAAGCATAGACTTTCTAATCCTGGAAATGAAGATTTAATATTAATAGAGGTTCAAAGTGGGACATATTTAGGAGAGGATGATATTTACAGATATGAGGATAATTATGGTAGAAACACTAAATTTAATAATCCCTTATAAATGCCTAAATGAAAATAATAATATTAATTGAAAAATATGGAAATAATTGCAATAGATTATTCCAATCTTTACACTTTCATGCAAAAAGTATTAATGAAGGATCAATATTTTTAAATCTTTCTCTATTGGGTATTTTGAAATATGACAATGTAATATTTAGAGTCTTTGATTTAATTAATAATTCTTTTTTAAAGGTAACTTCAGAAATCCTAAAACTTTTTTTAAAAAATAAAAATAATTCAATTCAGTTTTTTGGCAAAATTAATATAAAGATAGTAAGTGGATGGTACTTTAGAGATTATCACCTTACTACAAAATACTATAAAGAATTAAGCAGAATTTATAATTTTAAAAATAACTTTAAGGATAAATCTATAAAAATCTCAAAAAAATTTTTTCAATTAAAGGATAATGGAAAATTTTTAATTGGAATTCATATAAGAAGAGGTGATTATATAACTTGGGAAAATGGAGATTATTATTTTGATGATAAAATTTATGATAATTTGATTAAAAAATTAAGAAAATATATGTCTAATAAAAAAAAGGATCCATTTTTTGTAGGGGTAAGTGATCAATCTATTAGTGAAAATATTCAATTAGATATTAAAACAAAAGGATCATGGATAGAGGATCAACTATGTCTTCAAAATTGTGACTTAATAGTTGGTCCTCCCAGTACTTTTACTATGTGGGCTTCATACATATCAAAAATACCATTGATTCAAGTTCAATCTAATGGTGACATTGATTTTAAAAAAAAATTTATCTGCCAAGGCTAGAATTTAGAAAAAAGTTAGAGGATAATATATTTTTTTGAAAAATTTATTTTAAATTTAGAATAAATATTTAAAAGTAATTTTATGCCTATAATATATATCGCAATAATCCCATAGATATTTAAAGAAAATAATAGGGTTTCTTTAAATCCAGTTATTCTTGAAGAAGCACTATTGTTACTAACTCCACCAATTGGCATAACAGAAATGACTTTATTTACATAATAGATATTCCATAAATTATTTTTTCTTAATATCAATTGTTGTTTATAATCCCCTGCAATTTTAAGTTTCCCGTCAAAGGGATTTTTTAGTTTTGATAAAGTAGATTTCTTAATAATAAAAGAAGGATGAGGTAATTGAGCTAAAGGAAAAAATTTGTAGAATCTACCAATTCCCATTACTCTTAGTGGCAGATTACTTTTTGGATTTATTTGTAAGGTCCCACCCGCATAAATATCAAAATTTGGATTTTGCTTTATTGTTTCAGCTAATTCTTTTAATGAATTTTTTGATAAAAAATAATCCCCTGCGTTTAAATAAAGTATGTATTCATTTTGGACAAATCTTAATGCTCTATTCATTGCATCATAAATACCAAAGTCAAAGCCTTCATAAAAAAATGTATTCTTATAATTATTAAAATTTATCTCGTTAGTTTTATCTCTAGAAAGACCATCTTTGATAATATGATTAAATTCCTTATAAGTTTGCCTTTGAATAGAGTTTATAGTAGTTATTAAATTTTGTTTCGAGTTATATGATACGGTGATAATGGAGAAAGATATTTTCATATGTTTATGTCTGGCTGAGAACCTCTAAAGTTAAAAACAAGTCTAATTGTTTCAAGAAAAATTAAGAAATCAAAAAATGTTGATAAGTTTTTGATGTAGTAGATGTCATAACTAAATTTCATTTTTGTATCTGCTACAGATGCACCATAAGGATAATTAACTTGGGCCCATCCACTTAAGCCTGGTCTAACTAAATATCTTAATTTATAGTTTGGAATTTCTTTGGCTAAAAGCTCATCTATTTCAGGTCTTTCAGGTCTTGGTCCAATTAAGCTCATGTCTCCATTTAATACTGATAAAAGCTGAGGTAATTCATCTATCCTCGTTTTTCTTAGCCAGTATCCTGTTTTGGTTATTCTTTTATCATTTTTAGAAGACCATTTAATACCACCTTCTTCTGCATTAATTTTCATACTCCTTAATTTAAAAATTTTAAAAATCTTACCTCTAAATCCATTTCTATTTTGACTATAAAAAATTGGACCATTATCCTCAATTTTTATTAGTAAAGAGGCAAGTATTATAAGAGGTGAAAAGACAATTAATAGTATAAATGATATTAAAAATTCACTAATTCTCTTAATTCTTTTTGTTGAATTTGTTTCTTTATAAATCAAAAGTTCATTCAGAATATTTGTTGATGAAATGAATTCGATAGGATATCTATGTAAATATCTCTCAAGCCAATTAAATATTGATAATATTTTAAACCCCTCATTTTTTAAATTAACCAGGATCTTTTTTTGTTCATTTGAAAGTAAATTGATATCTTCAAGTATAAATCCATATTTATTACTATCTAAGCCAATAAGCTCACTTAATTTTCCAATATTTATTGACTTTAAATAGCCATATTTTGAGATTTTCGATGATTCTTTAAATAATGATCCATAATCTGAATTAGAATAAATTGATATCCACTTTAGAGGTTTTGAAAGGTAATTTTTTATAATAAAAAAATGTACTATCTCATATAAAAAACTTATACAAGAAATTAAAGTTAAGAAAATTATCCACTTACCATCTCCAACATCTGAATTAAATATTGAAAATACTATTATTACAAATTTAAAAAGTACCCCAGTTATTACTGCTATTTTTATCGTTCTTAAAAAATTATTTAAGTTATTGTAGTTATATTCATCCTCTACTATCGAATATTTATCTAAAGTATAACTAGTAATTATCCAACAAATAGCTAATACATTTATTGCAATTATATTTGTATTAATAATTTTATTCACTTCAAGAATTATAAATATTACATTGATTATCAAATAATCAATTATGCTTAAAATTAATAATCTTCTTCTACTAAACAACCAAGGCATTCTTGAATACATATTTAAATTAGTCTCCTTATTAAGGATTTTATTCTTCTAGGAATAAATTGTTTTATTGTATCTATATAAAAATTTTTGCTTTTTTGAATACCTGCGTTGAAATTCGGATCAAAACCTCTAATAATTGATAAAGATTTCATTACTTCTTTCTCATACTCTTCATAAATTTGAATGGGCTCTTTTTTATGAGATTTATACATATTACTTAATCTATAAAATTTATTATTTTCAAGTAATTCAAATTGATGGAAATGATAGAAAATTAATTTCTGATCATCTATTAAAATTTTTGGTGGAGAATTAATAATTTTATAATTTGAATAGTTCCATGGTGCAATTCCTGCTCCTTTGTTTTTTATAATACGGCAATTATTATATATATTTGGCCATTCATCTAGGTATTTTTGATCGCCCATTTTACCCTCCTCTACTCTATTAAAGCACCAATCTAAACACTGCTCTCTCCAAATCATCAAGCACTTTAATCCTTCTTTATCTCTTCGAAAAGTATTCCATTGGACACAAAATTTTCCATTAATTTGTAAATATTTAAAAGGAGAAGCAAATCGGTGTTCAATTATTCCTATTGATGAATCTGCAAATTCACTGAAAATTGGTTCTGGGTCTGAATAAAATAATAAATCAGCATCAATATAAGTTAATAATTCTATCTCTTTATTTTTTTGCAGAACATACCATGTAAATGATGATGCCATAGTCCAACAATATTCTGCGTTTGTTCTTTTAGATTTTACTTTTAGAAGTCTTTTATCTTCAACATCATCAATTGAAATGCATTTAATTTGCTGAAGGTTAATTTTTTCTAAGATAGACTTTGTCTCATCATCCATACAAAGTACAAAAATAAGTGAATTATCACAGAATTTAATAAGGCTTCTTATGGTAGTTAAACCCTTAATGAGGTAATTTATATCGAATAATGTACAATAATATCTTTTCATATTTATTTCTTAAGATATTTTTTTAAAATATCAATTAATTCGTTCATTCGTACTTCATAAGTATGTTCTCTTAGAGTCCTGGCTTGACCAGCCTTAGCAATTTTTTTTATTTCAATTGGATGACTAATCAAATATTTATATTTTTCTAAAGCTTCTTCTTTACTTTCATAAGTTAAGATCTCTTTATCAATTTCAAAAAGCTCATTTAAATTATTTTTTTTATCTGTAAGAAGTAATGACCCCATTCCAGTAGATTCAAAAAGTCTCATATTATTTGCATTATTTAATGAGATATTAATATGTCTATTAAAAGATATTTCTGATCTTGCAAATATTTTATACATTTCTAATCCCCATTTCTCACCCTTGTGTCTTTTTCTTATAATTGAATTTAAATTTAAATTTTTTGCACCATAGCCATATATCTCAAGATTTGCATTTGATATAAGATATTTAATATTATCTAAAGCATAACTATGATGCCTACTAATACCTCCTACAAAACTGAATTTTATATCTTTTTTAATATTTTTAAAATGTGATAATATCCTTTGGTCAAAACCAATTTTGAAATATTCAGAATTTATTCCTTCATCTTTAAACTTTTTGACAAAATGAGGAAATGAACTAAGTATAAGATCAAATGGTTTCAAATAATCCTTTGACGGCAATGGGCAAGCTATTTGACCAACAACTAATTTAATATTATTTTCTTTTTTTATATCATTCAAAATTTGTGGCGCAAAAAAAGAAATATCTTGAATATATAAGATGTCCGGTTTATATTTTTTGATTTGTTCTCGGGCGATATTTATTGTTCCTCTATAGTCAATTAAATTCTTACCAATAATTGGTAATTTTGATAATTTATGAGGAATTTTAGAACTAAACTTTATTAAAGTTTTTCCATTCTCTCTAGCCCACTGATTTTGTAATTGCACACAATTTACGATAATATCCTCTGCCTCTACGTTGTTTTTTCGAAGAAAAAAGCTATATGAATCTGATGTTCCAAAGAAAGAAGAAAGTAATTTATCTAATTGAAATTTATAATTTTTTTTAGACAAAGATATTGCTTTTTTATAGTAATATCTCAAAAATAATGAATAATAAGTATCGACAAATAATATTTTCACTGCTTTTTTCTAAGACCATTAAACATAATAAATAGAATTATTCTTATTAGCAAGGTTAATCTTTGAATATTATTACTAATTTTCCACCAAAAAAAGAACTTAGAATAAAATAATGAAGTTGATTTCTTTGAAAATATCTTGAATAGAAATTTTTCTTTTTTCCTTTTTTGTCTTTTTAAATTGAAATTTTCGTTTGTATAAACAGATGATTTTGTTGAAGTTATTAATCTATATCCCATTTTTTTGACCCTTATTGATAATTCATAGTCAGCAAAATAATGAGGTAATATTTTTGGTAGAAGCCCTTTTGACTCTACCAAACTTTTTAATGGATATAAGACCCCTCTTCCAGATAATGCATCTACATCAAAAATAAGTTTGTTATTTTTATTAACCTCTTTGTCTTTTAATAAATCTATTACTCTTAAATACCATAGAGATATTTTTGGGCCTAAAGAGATAATTTTATTTTTTTTATTTCTAACAACACTACCTACCACGGCAGGAGCATATTCCCTAGCTATTTGTAGAAGACTTTCTATATAATCTATGTTGATTTGAACATCATTATTAATCAAAAGAACCCAATCATTTTTTGATTTATTTTTAAAAAACTTTTTAAGTACTTTTTGAATAGAACCACTCCAAAATAGATTACCATTGCCATTGATTACTTTAATATCTTTTTGTTTTGATAACCACTCATCTGTTCCATCTGTAGAACCATCATTAACAATATATATTATTAGTTTCTCTGTAGTAACCTGATTTCTTATGTTGGAAATTATTTCTTTAGTATGTTTTAATCTATTAAAAACTGGAATTATGATATTAACCGTCATTAATTATTAACAAACTTATGGTCAATAATAATATCACTTATTGAATTGAAAATCTATTCAAACATTAAGATAAATCTTTTTCAAATATACATGTATCATATGCTTTATTTATGAGAAAATAACCTTTTTGATTCAGATAATTTTTTATTTTGCAATCCTGATGTGTGTAAACTTTTTTATGTAGAATCTCTATAAGTATAAATTTAGGACGATATTTTTCCCAATTATTAGATAATAAAACTTCTTCTTCTTTCCCTTCAACATCAATGTTCATGAAATCGATATCTTGATTATGATTTAAGTATTTTTCTAGGATATTATCTAAACGATCTACCTTTAC
>MDTG01137756.1_pt1 | contig 24173 bp, 22 predicted proteins | sample 811421 | NCBI WGS metagenome assembly MDTG01 (sample SAMN05326645, study PRJNA326480) | marine metagenome | isolation source: seawater | place: Pacific Ocean: South East | collected 2011
ACCTATTTATTTAAATTCTACTTTATAAAAATATTAGGTGGTTTACTTTTAATTTGGATAGTGAATGATTTAAGAAAAGACCTCTTTGAAATTAAAAAGATTAAATCTCCAACTAAAAAATCTAAAGAACCATCTTTTATTCAAAGCGTTTATAAAGTTTTATTTGCAGACATAATGATTAGTTTTGATAACGTAATTGGAGTAGTTGGTGCGGCTAAAGGAAATTTTGGTTTTATGATTTTTGGGCTTGTACTTTCTGTTATCTTAACAGGAGCTTTAGCAACATATCTTGCAAACTATATTCAAAAACATTTATGGATTGTTTATATTGGCCTAGGTTTTATTCTATTAGTTGCAATTCAATTGGTAATTGGGGGACTTGCAGACTTGGATATTTTATCAATAAACGAACAATTTAAAAAATATTTCTAATAAGAATGTTTTTTTAAAGGGTATTTTTTAGATTTTACCTCAGAGGCAAATTTCTTTAAACCTGAGTTTAAATATTTTCTAATATTAATAAATCTCTTAACAAATTTTATATTTGTGTCATTGAGCCCGATCAAATCATCAGTTACCAGAACTTGACCATCACAATAGACTGAAGATCCAATTCCAATGGTTGGTATTTTTAATATTTGTGTTATCTGTCTTGCTGTAGACGTTTTTATACATTCTAAAACAATGGCAAAAACACCTTTTTTTTGTAATAAAAGTGCATCTTCTATTAATTGTTTTTTTTCCCTTAAAGTTTTACCCTTTGATTTAAATTTACCTACATTAGTTTGGGGAAGAATGCCTATATGGCCCATTACAGGAATCTTATTTCTAATCAAATAATTAATTTGACTAATTATTTTTTTCCCTCCTTCCAATTTGACTGCATCACATTTTGTTTCTTTAATTATTTTCTTAGCGTTTTTTAAAGCTGAAATATTTGTGCTATATGAGTTGTAAGGCATATCAACAACCATCAAACTTTTTTTAACACCCAGTCTAACGCTTTTTGAATGATTAATCATTTCACTTAATGTTACCTTTCTTGTGGTTTGATAATTGTATAAAACTGATGCTAACGAATCTCCAACAAGCACGATATCTGCGTGTTTATCAATTTCAATTGCAAAATTCTTTGAATAAGCTGTAAGACAAACAATTTTAGATTTATTTTTCTTACTAATAATATTTTTTATTTTTTTATTCATATATTTTTGTCACTCAAGTTCTATAGTGCTTGGAGGTTTTGAGGTTATATCATAAACTACTCTATTTATTCCTCTAATACTATTTACAATTTTGTTAGAAATCATTTGAACAAACGTTTTTTTAAAATGGTAAAAATCAGCTGTCATCCCATCTTCGGATGTTATGGCTCTCAATAAGCACATATATTCATAAGTTCGGTTATCACCCATTACTCCTACTGTTTTCACTGGAAGTAAGGCTGCATAGGCTTGCCAAATTTTATTGTAAAGACCATATTTCTTTAAAGCTTGAATAAAATAATAATCTGCTTCTTTTAAAATATTAATCTTTTCTTTTGTAATAATACCAGGCATTCTAATGGCTAATCCAGGGCCAGGAAATGGGTGTCTATAAACAATTTCTTTACTCAAGTTTAATTCTAAACCTAATTTTCTTACTTCATCTTTAAACAAAAATTTTAATGGTTCGACTAATTTAAGTTTCATCTTTTTTGGAAGACCTCCAACATTGTGATGAGATTTAATTTTTGATGTTTGACTTCCTGTTACTGACTTACTTTCAATTAAATCAGGATAAAGGGTCCCTTGAGCTAAAAATTTTACATTTTTAATTTTTTTTGCATAACGTTCAAATATTTTTATGAATAAATTTCCTATAATTTTCCTTTTTTTTTCTGGATCTGAAATATTACTTAATTTTTTAATAAATTCTTTTTCTGCGTTTACGTAAATTAAATTTATTTTTAGTCTTCTCTTAAATGTGTCTACAACTTGCTTTTCTTCATTTTTTCTAAGCAAGCCTGTATTAACAAAAATACAATATAATTTTTTTCCTACTGCTCTATTTAATAATTGAGCTACTACACTACTGTCTACACCTCCCGATAATGCACAAATAACTTTATCATTTCCAATTTGATCTTTAACATCTCTAATTAATTTTATTCTTTGTGTTTTGGCTGACCAGTTTTTTTTAATTCTACAAATCAAAAAAATAAAATTGCTCAGCAATTTTTTTCCATTTTCTGTATGTGTTACTTCGGGATGGAATTGAACTCCATAAAAATTTTTAGATTTATTTTCAACGATTGCATATCTTGAATTTTGACTAGATGCTACAATTTGAAAATTTTTTGGTAATTTGGATACTTGATCAGAATGACTCATCCACACTTTAATTAATTTTTTTTTATCAAAAAATTTTTTAGTTAAAAAACTTTTTGAAACTTGTTTTACCTCCGCTAAACCAAACTCTCTAAATTTTGATTTTTTAACCTTGCCACCTAAAACTTTAGATAGAATTTGATGACCAAAACAAATTCCTAATATCGGGATATTTAAATTTAAAATCGTTTTATCAAATGAATATTTGTTACTTTCATAAACATTTAATGGTCCCCCTGACAATATAATTCCTTTAATTTTTTCTTTTAATATTTTGTTTGAGCTTATTTTTTTATGGCTAATTATTTCAGAAAAAACTCCAAGTTCTCTTATTCTTCTTGCTATAAGTTGAGTAAATTGAGAGCCAAAATCAATAATTAATATTGTTTCTAAATTATTACTAAGACTCATCTTTTGGCTCAATATTTTTAAGTGAATCTAAAATTTTATTATTTTCTTTACACAGGGTTTTGCAAATCTTCGAAAATTTTTCGGACAATTTTTTAACTTTTAAATAATTAGATTTTTTTAAACTTATTTTCATTAACATTAATACTGCTTCTTCATTGGTTGGATCTAGCATTAATGTGGTATCAAGATTTTTTTCTTCTTCTTTTTCGTTATCCTCAACATTATATATTTTTGCTAAGAACAAGTATGACTCAGCATCCTTAGGATTAAAAATTATATTTCTTTGAAACAAAAATTTTGACTCATCGTATTTTTTTTGATCATATTTTTTCTTACCCTCTATAAAAAAATTTTCATTTGCTTGAATTGTATTAGAAAATAACAATATAAAGAAAGTTAATACAGAAATTTTAAATTTTTGTTTCATTAATATTTACTATCTTTTTTAATTTCATCCACATTATGAACCATACTTTCATAAAAACCTGCTTTGGTTATTTTTACAAAATATGGTTTGTTTCTCAAATTTATAACTTTACTAGCTCCTAAATATCCCATGGAAGATTTTAATCCTCCTACTAACTTATATATTATTGAATTTACATTTCCCTTAAATTTGACATATCCCTCAACTCCTTCTGGTACATATTTTGATACATCCTTTTGTTTTGTTTGAAAATATCTATCTGCTGAACCTTTGTTCATTGCTCCAACCGACCCCATCCCTCTAAAACTTTTAAATAATTTTCCGTTTTTTTTGATCAATTTTCCAGGTGCTTCGGAAGAACCTGCAAACAAAGATCCTATCATTACTGCGTCTGCGCCTGCAGCTAAAGCTTTTGCGATATCACCCGAATATTTAATTCCACCATCTGAGATTATTTTTGTTTTATTATTTTTAAAACCTTTTTTTACAGACAAAATCGCACTAAGTTGTGGAACACCAATTCCTGCAACTAATCTTGTTGTACAAATTGATCCAGGTCCAATACCTACTTTAATAATATCTACACCAAGTTTTATTAAAAACCTTGCGGCCTCAGGTGTTGCAATATTTCCAGCACAAAGGGCAATCTTTTTATTTTTTATTTTGTTTATCTTTTTAATTATTTCAGCTACTTTTTTTGTATGTCCATGAGCTGTATCTACTACTATAAGCTCTATATTTTCTTTAAGTAATGCCTGAGCTCTTTTAAGTTCTAAAGGACCAGCACCAACAGCCGCACCTACTACCAATTTTTTTTTCTTCACTTTTCTAATTTCTTTAACCTGATCTTCAATAGTCAGATTTCTATGTATTATTCCAATACCGCCCGCTTTTGCCATAGATATGGCCATCCTACTTTCCGTAACCGTATCCATAGCAGAGGAAATTAGTGGAACTTTAAGCTTTAGGTATTTGCTTAATTGAATATTTGTATTTACATCTGAAGGTAATACTTCAGAATATTTCGGCACAAGTGTAACATCATCAAAGGTAAGTGCTTCTTTTATAGGAACCATAATCTTTTATATATGATTCATTTTATTTTTAAAGAGCCTATCTTAAATTTTTACAAATTATAAAACTTTCCTTTGAGTCACTTCTACTGGATTTGGGTTTAAAAACCTTAACATCCTTAAAGATCAATTTTGCCGCAACCATTATTTCATTAAATGTTTTTCCCATAAATATCTTTGAAACAAATACCCCTTTCTTAACTAGCATTTCTTCTGCAAATTTCATTGCATCTAAACATAGTTCACCAGTATAAAGAGCATCAATATTTTTTATTCCAGTAGTATTCACGGCCATATCGGATAATACAACCTCAACTTTATTTTTTAATATTTTTTTTATTTTTTCTTTTACTTTATCTTCAGTAAAATCACCTTGGATTTGTATCGTCTGATTAATCTTTTCCATTAATTTTAAGTCTAATGATAATATTTTACCATTTTTAATTACTTTTGAAACATACTGGCTCCAACTACCAGGTGCTGCTCCAAGATCAATAACTGATATTCCATTTTTAAAAATTTTAAACTTTTGATTTATTTCAATTAATTTATATGCAGATCGGGCTCTATAACCATCTAACTTAGATTTTCTGACGAAAATGTCTCTTCGTTGTTTATTTATCCAATTTTTAGAGATTTTATTTTTTTTCAATTATTAAATCTTAAACTTTTTGACAAAGTTTTATCTTTTAATGTTTTAATTTCTATTTTTACATCTTTATTTAATCGCATATCCTTATTATCTTTCCAAATCCCTGCTGCAAGGTGCATAATTCCAATCTTATAATTAGGCAAAAAAGGTTCTACAAAAGTTTTATTTTCCTCATCAAATTTAGGAAGTAGATTGCTTGTTATCCAATTACAATTTAAAGGTAAAAATTCAGTTTCAATCTCATCAATATAAACTGACATATTAATTGCCAATCCCTCAGATCCAAAAATATTTCCAGCTTTTAATGTTTGATTTAAGTTTTTTTGCCAAGAAATCCAACCCTTTGAATTTTTTTCTAAAGAAAAAACTCCAATATTAATATGTGGAGCAAAAGCTAATTTTCTCGCTTTTTCAAAACCTATTTTTGATTTGATAGCATGTTTGAAATTTTGAGATTTTATAATTGCAAGTTTGCCAAAAAGCCAGTTTACTTTAGAGGTAATCTTGTAACCGGGGCCTATCGTTTGAGTTATTCCCAATTTTCCATTATCACAAGCTTTAAAATAAAGCTCAACTGCTTTCCAATCATTTACCCACGCATCACAATCAATCCACAAATACTTTTCATAATTTGGAAAATATTTTGGCAGAAAAGCTCTAGAGACTTGGCTCTTTAACCATTCTTTTCCTTTTACTTTAAAATTAGAAACTTCAATATCCCATTCAGCTGATTTAATTTCATCGACTTTTTTTGACAAATCTTTTTTTTGTTCATTTGTTAAACCTGCATCAAGAATGCAAATTGCTACATCTTTACTTTGTCTAAAAACCTTTATTGAGTCAATTAATTCATTTAACAAATCATAGTAATTTGAATCAGCTAGAGAAACTATTACATTTCTTTTCATAAGTAATTTGATTATAAAATTTAAAAATCTTTAAGCAATAGATTTTAAAACAGTCTTATTAATCATTAAGTGAGGTAAGCTTTTTTCTTTTATCTCAAATAGTGAAAAGTTAGATTTATCAGTAAAAACTTTTCTTAAAAGTTGATTTGTAAGTTTATGCCCACCTTGAGAGCATTTAATATTACCTACAATTTTATAACCTGCCAAATAAAGGTCGCCCATACAATCCAAAATTTTATGATTTACAAATTCTTTATCGTTACGTAACCCACCATCATTTAAAACTTCGTTATTTTTTACTACTATAGCATTTTCTAAATTTCCACCTTTAGCAAGACCCATTTCTTTTAATTTTTCTATATCCTCATATAAGCAAAAAGTTCTAGAATTGTAAATTTCTGTTAGATCGTCCTCAAATACTTTTACAGTATTTTTTTGGTTCCCTATAATGTCATTATTATATTTTAACTCGAAACTAATATCTAAACTTATTTTTGATGGCTCAATATAAATTGTTTTTTTTCCATCTTTAAATTCTACTTTTTTTTCTATTTTAATAATCTTAATTGGAAATTTGCTTTCAATTAATGATGATTTTTTTATTTCTTCAACAAATATTTTAGCTGATCCATCTAAAATAGGCATTTCTTGATTGTCAATTTCAATTATTGCATTGTCTACTCCAGTTCCATAGAGAGCTCCCATTAAGTGTTCAATAGTTGAAACGCTTGCTCCATGTTCATTTGAAATAGTTGTGCAAAAATTGGCGCTACTGACATTAAACAAATTTGGAATGATAATATTGTTCTCTTTAAGATCAACTCTCTTAAATACTATTCCAGTGTTTGGTTCTGCTGGTTTAATAACTATGTTAACCTTGAGGCCAGTATGAAGGCCAATACCGCTTAGGTTTATATTATTCTTTAATGTTTTTTGGTTTAAAATTGACATCAAGGACTTATAAAGTCTCTAAAGTGTTTATTAAAAACAAGAAATGTTACCAGAAAATACAGATCTATTGAAAAAAATGAAAAAATTTCTCAAAAAAACCTTTTTTTTGATGATTTCTAGGCTTTAAAATAACTTCATTGGTATTAAGTCCTCTATTAATTTTAAAACCCATTTTGCAAATATCCTCATTTTCCATCTCATTATATTCTAATAAAGATCTTAAATACTTGGCACAAATAATTTTATTTATAGAAATTTGATTTTTAGCAAACAAATCATTTAGTTTTTTTATAATTTTATTTGGTAAACAGATGAATCTCATGTCAATAGAAAACTGTTTACACGTTTTGTTTTTTGGAAAATATGAAAAACTATTTTCATCAAAATTGTAGTTTTTAATAATTATATGATTTATTGTTGAATTTTCATAAGATTTGATAATTTGTTGTTTTGCATCAATTAACAAATACTGTACGTCTTTTTTTTCGATTAGGTTTCCATCATTATTTATTTTTAAAGATACATCAATTGGTATTGAATTATTGTTTTCTATAATCAAGTAAATACTATTCAAAAAATTTTTAGTCAATTTTTCTATTGAAGAAATATTTTTTTCTAAGAATTCATCAATTTTACCGAAATCAATAGAATTAACGTTTTCAGTTTTTATTTGAATTTGATTATTAAAAATCTTTTTTTGATCTGATAATTGAAATATTGAAATGTTTAACTTTGATGAACTTAAATAAAAATATGCCTCATAATTAATTTCATTTATCATTTAAAATGATTTGATTGTTTATTCTTAAATCAATTTTATTAATATTTTTAAAATTACTATCATTGATTATATCATAACCAAGTTGTAATGCATTTTTAATGTTAGTGTCTGGGAGTTTTATCAATATATTTTTTTTTGTTTTTACATCCCATCTTTTGGATTGAAAATAATATATTTCAGAAATATCATTCAATTTAAGATTCACTTCTTCAAAAATACCCAAAAAATTAATAAATTCCTTTATATTCGGTTTTCCAAATAAATAAGGAAGTTTTTCATTACTGGTATTAGATAAAATTAATTTACCATTTGAACCAACAAAAAAAAATTTTTCATCAATTATAGTATTGGCCAAAAAATTTGTTTTTTGAACAACAATATTTAAGGTAGATGGATATTGTTTTTTTATATAGAATTTTTCAATAAAATTTTTTTTTTCAAAAACGTTTTTAATATCTTTTTTATCTATTAAAAAAATATTTTCCATCTTTACGAAATCAAGTTCATCAATTATTTTTAAATTATTTTCATTGTTTAATCCTGAAATCGATATTTCATTTATTTTTGGGAAAGATAATTTATTTAAAAAAATATTGTTGAAAGTACTTAAAAAAAAAAAGAAAAATATATAAACAAAAACTTTTTTCTTATCTATTTGTTGTAGCATCTTTTAACATCCATTCAATTAATTGGATAAATTTAATACCTTTAAACTTCGCTATCTCGGGCACCAAAGATAAACTGGTCATTCCTGGCTGAGTATTTATTTCCAATAAATAAAATTTTCCATTATGAAATTTAAAATCTGATCTTGTAACCCCTTTACATCCAATGGCTTTATGAGCTTTTAAGGCCAGATTCATAACTTTATTAAAATCTTTTTTTTTTAATTGTACTGGAATAATATGTTCCGTTTTTGCCTTAGGATTATATTTAGCTTGATAATCATAAAACTTTCTTTTTGGTTTTAGCTCTATTAACCCCAATTTTTTATTTCCCATAATTGCTACTTGTATTTCTCTACCAGATATAAATTCTTCAATTAAAATTTCTTTGTGAAATTCTAAAATTTTTAAACGATTTATCAAATTTTTTGTTGTACAAATAAAAACATCAACACTAGATCCCTCATTAATCGGCTTAATAACAACTGGAAATTTTAATTTTTTTTTAATTATCTTTAAAAGGTTTTTATTTTTATCTTTAAAATTATATTTAATATATTTGGGAGTTAATATTTTGTTCTTAATAAATATTTTTTTAGATATTTCTTTATTCATTGCTATTGATGAAGCAATTACCCCTGAGTGAGTATATGGTATATTTAATGTCTCCAGAATAGTTTGTATGTAACCATCTTCTCCAAATTGACCATGTAAAGCATTAAAAATAACATCTGGTTTAAAAGTTTTTAAATTTTTAACAAATTTATGGTCTGGCTCACAAACTTTAATCTTATATTTATTTTTTAATACTTTTGCTACTTCTCTGCCTGTATCCAAACTTATTAATCTTTCTCTGGATATCCCTCCACTTAAAATTAAAACTTTTTTGATCATTTTATTCTAAAATTTTTATTTCTGTTTCTAATTTAATTCCATTTTTTTTTTCAACATTATTTGATACAAATTCAATTAATCTTTTCATATCCTTAAAAGTTGCATTCCCTTTGTTTACAAAAAAGTTACAGTGTTTTTCAGAAATACACGCATCACCAAACTTACTATCTAATGGCACAGAGTCTCTAATTAACTCCCATACCTTTTTATCTGTTTGTCCTATCGGATTCTTAAATGTGCTTCCACTCGTTTTTATTTTTGTTGGTTGTGCCATTTCTTTTTTTTCTTTGAACGATTTCATATCCTTTTCAATTAATTCATATTTTTTGCTAAAACCTCGAAAAGATGCACTTAAAAAAATTAAATCACTTGAAAGATTATTTCCTCTATATTCAAATAGAATGTCCTTAGCAGGAATAGCCACGACTTCACCATTTCTATTAATAGCCTGAACTGATACTAGAATATCCTTGAATTCACTATCAAAACACCCAGCATTCATTTTTAAACCACCACCAACAGATCCTGGAATACATGATAAAAATTCGAAGCCTCCAATAGAATTTTTTAATGCAAATTCAGACAATTGTTTATCAGTAACTGCACTCCCTGCTATAATTGTTCCATTAGGTAACAATGAAATATTTGAAAAATTTTTTCCTAATTTTACGATAATTCCATCATAAGTCTCATCAGAAATTAGCACATTAGAACCTGCTCCCAATACAAAAATTTTGTCTGTTGGGTTTATTTTTTTAAGAAAAATAATTAAATCGTGCAAAGATTCAGCTTTTAAAAATACTTTTGTTTTTCCACCAATATTAAACCAATTTTTTTTTTTCAAATTATAATTAAATTCAATTTTACTATTTAGTTCTTTTGATAAATCTTTTAATTGATTAATTTTCATGACATCAATTTTGGTAATTCTCTCATCCATGATGAAATAGAGCCAGCACCCATTCCAATTACTATCTTTTTTCCAAAAATATTTTGTTTTATAAATTTGGCTAAGTGGTATTGATTTTCTATTAAATAAACTTTTACCTGAGAATTTTTAATTATCTCTTTAGCAAACGAATTATAACTAAAATTTAATTTTATTTTTTCTCCAGCAGAATAAATAGGACATAAAATAACTTTATTTGCTTTTTTAAAGGAATAACTAAATTCTTTTTTAAGATCTTTTAGTCTTGAAATTCTATGAGGTTGAAAAACACATATGACTTCATTCTTTTTAAAAACTGCACGAACACCATTTAATACTTCTTTAATTTCTGTCGGATGATGTGCATAATCGTCAAAGAAATTTGTATCTTTATAAGTGAAAATTTTATTAAACCTTCTTTGTACACCCTTAAAATCTTTTAAGCCATTTTTAATTAAATTTTTTGATATTCCTACTGTTAAAGCAACTGAGATGGCTGCGGTAGCATTCCTTATATTATGCATACCAAGCAAAGGAATCTTTAACTTTCTTATCAAATATTTTTTTTTATTTGGTAATTTTATTTCTAAGTCAAATTCTGAAAATTCTTTTTGTTGTTTTATATTTTTTATAGAAAAATTTGATCTTTTATTAATTCCATAAGTATAAAAATTTTTAAATTTCAATTTTTTAATTAATTGTCTGTTATTTTTATCATCAATACAGATAAACGATTTTCCAAATGAAGGGACTTTGCTAATAAATTTTTCAAATAAAATTTTTAGACGATCCATCGATTTGTAAAAATCCATATGTTCTCTGTCTATGTTAGTAATAATGGCATATGTTGGTGGTATGTGCACAAAGCTTCCGTCAGACTCATCGGCCTCTAAAATCGACCAATCACTTTTACCTAATTTTGCAGAGCCTTTTAAAGAATTAAGTACTCCACCATTTACAATGGTCGGATCCATGTTTGTCTTTTGAAATATTGCAGCAACTAAAGATGTGGTTGTTGTTTTGCCGTGTGACCCTACCACTACGACATTTTTAGTTAGCGACACAATATGTGCCAACATTTCTCCTCTTTTATAAATTGGTAGTTGTTTTTTTTTTGCCTCTAGAAGTTCAGGATTATTTTTTTTTATTGCTGATGAAACTACCAAAATAGTTGCGTTATTAATATTTTGTTTTTTATGACCAATTGAAATTTTAATTTTTTCTTTTTTTAGTCTTTCAATATTTTTATTAAAGATAGTATCACTACCTTGAACATTGAAGCCCTTACCTTTCATAATCAATGAAAGTCCGCTCATTCCAATGCCACCTATGCCAACGAAATGAATTACTTCTTTTTTTGCAAGTTCAATTTTCATTAATTATTTTTATAATTTTTTCATTTATATTATTCCACGAATTTTGATAGTTAAATTTTTCCATATTATTTTTTTTTCTCAAATATTCGTTTTTATTGTCTAATATATCATTCAAAATCTTAGATAATTTTTCTTTATTAAAATCTTTTTGATCTATCACCCAGCAACAACCTTTTTTTTCATAAAAAATTGCATTTTCATGCTGATGATTATCTTTTGCTGAAGGCAAAGGTATAGCAATAAAAGGTACTTTTAAGAAAACTAATTCAGATAAGCTTGATGCTCCAGCTCTTGTTAGACACAAATCACTATCAATAATTAAATCGTATAAATTTTTTTTATAATCAAATATATGATTTGGTATATTTTTATTCGAATAAAAATTTTTTAATTCCTCTAAATTTTCAAAATTAGTTTGTTGAAAAATTTTTAATTGATAATTTTTCGAAATTTCTATTATTGTGTCTTTAATATGTTTATCAAAAATACTTGCGCCCTGGCTACCTCCTAAAATAAGTAAATTAAATGTTTTATTATTTCTTTTATTTGCTGGGTTTTTATAAAAATCTTTTCTAACTAATGGTTCAATAATTTTTATTTTTCTTTTAAATTTATTTGGAAAATTTTTTAAATTTTCTGAATAACACAATATTTTATCACTAAATCTTAAAAATAATTTATTTGATCTACCCAATACCATGTTTGGTTCAAATAAAATAATTTTTATAAAAAAACATTTTGCAGCCAGACATAAAGGTAATGACATATAACCTCCAGTAGATATTAATAGCTCAATTTTTTTTCGTTTTAGAAATAACATTGATTTAATAATCGAAGATATAAAAATTAAAATGTTTATCGGAATCTTTATTATGTTTTTTGAAAGTTTTGGGACATCAATTATTTTTATATTATATTTGTTTAAATCTAAAAACTTAATTCCTCTAGCATCAGAACATAAAAATACTTCATAACTACTTTCTAGATGATGATAAAATATAGTTGCAGGAATAACATGCCCTCCCGTTCCACCTGTGCTAATTAAAATTCTTTTTTTCAATATTTACCTCAATAAATTTTTCTTTTTGTTAAATTTAAAATCACACCGGAGAGGATTGAAATACTTATAATTGAAGATCCACCATAACTTAAATAAGGTAGGGTCATGCCAGTTGTTGGAAATAATCTTATATTAACCCCTAAATGTATAATTGCTTGAAGTAAGATTAATGTGATCGAACCCACTAAAATAAGTTTTATTTTTTCATTTTGTTCAAAATATATTTTTTTAAAAACCATATACAATAAAGATAGAAAAGACATTAATAACAAAATAATTACAACGACACCAAATTCTTCAGAAATAACCGATACGATATAGTCTGTATGCGCTTCAGGAACTTTATTTTTTAAAGTACCCTCTCCAATACCCTTGCCAAAAAAACCTCCGCTTATAATTGATTCTATGGCTTTATCTGATTGAAAATTATAAGTTCCCTCTGAAGGATTCAGAAAAGATAAAATTCTATTTTTAATATATTCAAATTTGGGAAGAAAAATAATCATATAAATAAAAGTTATAAAAGAAAATCCAAAAAATATAGAAAGTAATACCAAACTTATACCTGACACAAAAATAAGTATTGCCCAACAGCTTAATAATAGTAAGGTTTGTCCAATATCTGGCTGTGCAGCCAATAAAAAAACTATCGGTAATATCACAAAAAAACTAAATAAATATTTCATGTAAATATTTACATTCCGTTCACTGGCTAAGATTGTGGATAATATAATTATTGTAAATGGTTTTAGTAATTCGATTGGTTGAAATCTTGGTAAAAAAAATAGATCTAACCATCTTTTTGATCCTTTTACCTCTGTGCCTATAATTGGAACTAAAATCAAAAAAAATAAGCATATAAAAAACAAGTAAATAGATAAATTAAATAAATCTTTCTGATTTATTGAAGAAAAAAATACGATAATTGAAATACCTAATAATATATAGATCAAATGCTTATAAAAGAAAAAATAATCGTTAGTATCTAATTTATCTGAAGCTATTAAAGATGTTGAAACTAAAGAAAAAAATAATCCAAGAATGAACAAAAAAATTATTAAGAAAAAAATTGTTTTGTCTACATTTTTCCACCATCTATAAAAAAACTTATAAATTGAATCAATATCCATTATTTAAAATCTTTTTTATTCTAGTATTAAAATATTTGCCTCTATCTTCAAAATTTTTAAATTGATCAAAAGAAGCAGCCGCAGGACTAAACAACAATATTTTATGTTTATTATTGCTATCATTTTTAATATCCGAAAAAACTTTTTTAATTGTTAAGTCTAAATTTTCAAACATCTGGCAGGAAAATTTTTTATTTAAATCTTTGAAAAATTTTTTTTTATTTTTACCAAAAATATATGCTTTTAAACTTTTACAATCATTTTTAGACAATAATAATTTATCACCTTTTTTTGGTATTCCGCCTAAAATCCAGTAAACATTTTTTAATGACTTCAACAAACTTATGGTGGAAGAAAAACTTGTTGCCTTAGAGTCGTTTATAATTGTTAAATTTTTTGTTTTATAAATTATTTGTTGTCTAAAATTTAAACCTTTAAATTTATTGATAGTTTTAAAAAATTTTTTTTTATTCAAACCAAGTTTGTCAATTAATTTAAAAACAAATGATATATTTTGAAGATTCCCATCAGTTCTTAGCAAAGGATTATTAATTTTTTTTAAAATAGAGCCATCAATTTTTTTTGATACATGAATTACTTTTGATTTAATTTTATTCTTTTTTATTTTTCCTTTGAAACACATATTAGATTTATCTAAAAATGCTAATCCTGAGCTATTTTGATTATTTATTAAACTTACTTTTGTTTTGATATAGTTTTTAAAAGTTTTATGTCTCTCTAAATGATCTGGAAAAATGTTTAATATAATTGCATAATCTGATTTAAATAATTTACTATAAGCTAACTGGTAAGACGAAACTTCAATTACAAATATCGTATTTTTGGTAACTTTTTTTTCAGATAAAATCGGATAACCAATATTTCCTACTAATCTCACATCAAAATTTTGATCTTTTAAAACATTATATATCATTTTTGCAGTTGTTGATTTGCCATTAGTTCCCGTTATACTTATATTTTTGTTTCCATAGGTACTGTAAAAAATATCAATATCTGTATTAATTTTTTTAATATTCTTTTTTAAGTAATTTGACAATTTACACTTAGTAATATCTATACCTGGACTAATAATAATATGATCGAATTTTTTTTTTATTATATCTTTATAACTTATAAAGTTTTTTAAAAATTTTTTATTTTTTGGGTGTTTTTTGTTATCATCATATAAACAAATCTCATTTTTTTTTTTCAAAAAATCAAATGCTGATAAACCACTTTTGCCCAACCCATAAATTAAAATCTTTTTTTTAAAAAAGATACTTCTCAGTTTTTCCATTATCGAAGTTTTAAAGTGGCCAATCCAATCATTGCCAATATAATTGAAATAATCCAAAACCTAATTACCACGGTAGATTCGGGCCAGCCCTTTTTTTCAAAATGATGGTGTATTGGAGCCATCTTAAAAACTCTTTTACCCGTTAATTTAAATGATGCTACTTGAACAATCACTGAGACCGCTTCTAGAACAAATAATCCACCAGTTATTGCTAATACTATTTCGTGTTTTGTAATTATGCCTATTGATCCTAACGATCCTCCAAGAGCCAATGATCCCGTGTCCCCCATAAATATTTTAGCTGGCGGAGCATTAAACCACAAAAAACCTAAACAAGATCCTATTATAGCTCCACAAAAAATTGAAGCTTCTCCTACTCCCTCTATATAGGGTATTTTTAAATATTCTGAAAAAACTATATTTCCTGATACATAACTGATGAAAGCAAAGCATGCTGCAACCAAAATAACAGGAACAGTTGCTAAGCCATCAAGTCCATCTGTTAAATTTACAGCATTTGATGATCCCACAATTATAAATATCGAAAATGGTATAAAGAACCAACCAAGATTAATAATCAAATTTTTAAAGAATGGAAAATATAAACTCTTTAATTCTTGATAATCAGAATAATAAGTTAAAATTGAAATAGCAATTAATGCTAAAAGAATCTGTGAAAGTATTTTAAATTTAAAAGATATTCCGAAAGAGTTTTTATATTTAATTTTTTTGTAATCATCATAAGCTCCTAGTAAACCATAAGATAATGCAATAAAAATTAAAAATAAGATATGAATACTTGATAGATCGCCCCATAATAACACTGCTGAGAATAATCCTATGAGAATTAAAACTCCACCCATAGTAGGTGTCCCAATTTTTTTAATGATATGTTCTGTTGGGCCATCTTCCCTTATAGGATTCAAAATTTGTCTTGTCGAAAAATATTTTATAAATGGATTTCCAATAATCAAAACAATTATCATTGAAGTAAACATTGCTAATCCAGTTCTAACAGTCAGATACTTAAAAACATTAAGAAATGAATATGTATCTACATAATTCAATATAAAATTATAAAGCATTAAATTTCCTATTTTTAATATTTTTTACAAATTTAAAAAGGCCAGTTGAATTTGAACCTTTGATCATTAAATAATCATTATTATTTAACTTACCTCTAATTAAATCAATTATTTGAGATGGTTTATTTATAACTTCTCCTTTTTTTTCCTTTTTAATATTTTTAAATGTATGCATTACATGTCTACCCATTACATTAATTTTATTTATGGATGATTGGTTTATTGTTTTGCTAGTAGACAGATGTAGTTTTTTTGAATGTTTTCCTAGCTCCAACATATCACCAAGAATTAAATATTTTTTTTGTTGTTTCACTTTAATCTTATCAAAGTTTTTTATGGCAGAATTAAGAGATAATGGATTAGAATTGTAGCTTTCATCAATTAAAAAAATATTCTTTTTAAAGATGTTTATTTTTGAAATATCTCCTCGCCCTGAAGGAGGACGATATCCAAAAAAAATATTATTTTTCAGTTTTTTAATATCTACAACTAAGTTAATTACTGCAATAGCTGCTAGTAAATTTCTTATATCATTTTCATTATCACTAGATACATAAAAATTCATTTTTACATTATTAACATTAATTCTTAATTTAAATTTTTTGGAAATTTTGATAATCTTTAATAGTTTTATATTCGATTTTTTATTGTCTATACCAAAAGAAATTATTTTTAATTTTTTTTTCAATGCTAATGTCTTATGAAAATTAAAAAAATTATCATCTGCATTTAATACAACAAATCCACCGTCTTTAATGTTGTTAATAATTTCTGATTTAGCTAGAGAAATTTGTTTTATATTATTAAAATTTTTTGCATGTGCATAACTTATATTAGTAATAACACCAATATCTGGTTTAATTATTTTGGATAAAAAATCGATCTCACCTTTTTTATCCATTCCAACTTCAAAAACACCAAAGTTATCATTTTTCTTTAAATTAAAAAGACTAAGTGGAACACCGAATTTATTATTATATGATTTTTTTGAATATGTAACGTTCCCAAATTTTTTTAAAGTTTTAGCCAATAACTCTTTGAGAGATGTTTTTCCACAACTCCCGGTTATAGCAACAATTTTACTATCTGTATTTTCTCTAATAATAGTTGATGTTGAAGTTAGTAATTTTAGAGGATTCTTTACTCTAATTTGTTTTGAAAGTTTTATTTTTTTGTCTAACGTATTGACAAAAGCTAGGGACGCTTTTTTTTTAAAAACTTCTTTTAGATACAAATTTCCATCATTTTTTTTTCCTCTGATTGCAAAAAAAATATCATTTTTCTTTATTTCTCTCGAATTGATTGAAGCATTATTAATATTTAATTTTAAATTGAACTTATTTTTTTGAGATTGTTCTTTTAATATGTTTATTTTTAAATTTTTGGATAAAGTCTTATTCTTATTTTTAATATGGTTTAAAATATTTTGTTTATCTGAAAAAAATCTTTTTTTATTTCCATAATCTTGAATATTTTCATGGCCTTTTCCTGCAACGAGTAAAACTTCTCCGGTTTTAAGCATATTTATCGCTTTCTGTATTGCGTAAGATCTATCAGAAGTTTCTATAAGTTTTTTTTTGTTTATTTTTTTTTTAATTTCCAATCGAATTTTTTTTGGATTTTCTTTTCTTGGGTTATCATCGGTCAAAAATATTTTATCACAATAATCATTTGCAATTTTACCCATTATAGATCTTTTGTATTTATCTCTTTCTCCTCCACACCCAAAAACAATACATAATTTTTTATTTTTAAATTGATCTTTTAAATTATCTAAACAAGTTTTTAGAGCATCAGGTGAATGGGCGTAATCTAAAACAACTAAAGATTTATTCTTAGTTTTTCCTATATTTTCAAAGCGTCCATTAACTGGTTTTATTTTATGAACAACATTAGCAATTTTTTTAAAAGCGATCCCTGATTTTTCTGCAGCAATCATCGCCATAAGTAAGTTTTTAATTTGTATTTTTCCAATTAAATTTATCTTAAGATTATAGAAATTTTTTTTATATAAAATCTTGATTATTTGATTTTCTTTATCAAATTTATGAGAAACTAATTTTATAGATCCATTTTCCTTTTCAGAAATTGTTATTAATCGATGTTTTTTTTTATCAGAAATTGTTTTAATCTTTTTATATTCTTTAATTGAATTGTCAGTTATTAGATTACCTTCTTTTTTCAAAAGCTTCTCAAATAGATATAATTTTGAATATAAGTAATCTTTAAAATTTTTATGGTAATCTAAATGATCGTGTGAGAGATTTGTAAAAATTCCAGTTTTAAAAAACAGACCATCTAGTCTGTTTTGCTTAAGACCATGACTTGATGCTTCAAGAATCACATTGTCTATTTTTTCTTTTTTTAATTTTTCTAAATTTTTTCCTAACTCGATGGGGTTTAAAGTTGTATTACTAACACTTATTTTTTTTCTTTCTGTTTTAATTCCTAAAGTTCCTATAGATGCAACCTTTTTTTTATTAAACTTAAGTATTTGATAGTAAAAATCAGCAACAGAGGATTTTCCATTAGTTCCCGTAACTGCTACTAAATTCTTTGGTTTATTTTTATAAATTTTATACGATAAAATTGCTAGAGATTTTCTAACATTTTTGGAACTTATAAAAAGAACTCCTTTCTTTAATCCACTAAACTTATTTTCATAAACAATTATTTTCGCTCCATTGTAAATTGCTTCTTTAATAAATTTATTACCATTCAGCTTAGTACCTTTAATAGCAAAAAAAATATTGCCTGGTTTTGTTTCGGAACTGTTAAAGCTTATTCCTGAAAAAAATTGATTTCTTAAATTCTTTTTAATAGATTTAAAATAGTTACCAATTAACATATGTGTATTAATCCTCTATATATTTTGTGGCTAAAATAGGCCCAATTTTTTCAATAATTTTTCCTGCAACTTCAACTGATGTCCAGCCTGCAGTATTGTAAGGCGTACCTTTATAACTACCCTTTCTATTTCTAAATTTATAGACATAATCTTTTGAAGTCTTTGGGGCTTCTAACATAACAACTAAAACGTATTTTGGTTTTGAAGTTGGAAAAATAGCAGCAAATGTATTTATTTTAACATTTGAATATGTTCCTGCTATAGCTTGCTGAGCAGTTCCTGTTTTTCCTCCAACCTGATATCCTGGAACATTTGCTTGTTCAGCGGTACCTTCTTCCGTAGAAACAATTTTTCTTAGAATTAAATTAATTTTCTCTGAAGTTTCTTTTTTTAATATTCTTTTTTTGATCTCATTTTCATTATGGAAAGATTTTATTAATTTTGGATATATTTCATAGCCTCCGTTTGCTAATATTGCATAACCTTTTGCGACTTGTAGAAGAGTAGTAGCAATTCCATGACCATACGATGCTGTAATTAATTTACATTTTCTCCATTTTTTATCTGATAAAGGTGCAACTTCTTCAATATCGAACTTAATTTCTTTTAAAATCCCAATTTTTTTTAAAAAATTTTTAAATTTTTCAATTCCTATTTTTTGTGAAATTTTTATAGATCCTATGTTTCCTGATCTAATAAGAATCTCCTCTGCTGATAAATCTGAGGGAATTTCCATATCATATTCGCTTATAGGTTTTCCATCACATTCAGCGGGATTTATTTTTTTTGGTAAATTTTTGAATTTCGTATTTGGCTTAATGATATTTTCATCGAAACCAGCAGCAATGGTAAATGTTTTAAATATTGACCCAAGTTCGTAAGTTCCTTTAGTAATTTTATTAATGTAATTTTTATCAGTAATTTTTTCTCTCACATTCAAGTCAAAATCAGGTAGTGAAGTCATTGATAATATTTCCCCATTATTTACATCCATTAAAATTGCGGCGCTTCCAATGCTTCTAAAAATTTTTTGGTATTTTTTAAGCTCGTTTCTGACTAAAAATTGAATATCAGTATCCACAGTTAGTTTAATTGATTTTTCTTTTTTTTTTAATTTAGCATCTAAAGATTTTTCTAATCCTGATATTCCATTATTATCATCATCGATTTGACCGATAATGTGACTAAACAAATTTTTTTGAGGATAAATTCTTGCAAGTTTTTCCTCGGGCTTAATTGATTTATCCCCAAGTAACATAATTTTTTCATATTTTTCTTCAGAAATTTTTTTTTCAAAATAAAAAAATTTTTTTTTATTAAGTTTCTTTTCAATTTGATCATAATCTTTGTCTGGAAATATCAATCTTAAATTTATTAATAATTTTTTTTTATCTATAACTTCTCTTGGATTTATTCCAATGTCTATAGAGCTGATAGTTTTTGCCAAATAGATATTATTTATATCAACTAAATCTGCCCTATAATTTTTTTTACTTGTTATATTTAGATCATTTTTTTTTTATATTATCATTTCTAGAGCCTAAATGTAATAATTGAATTGAATAGATTATGGAGATGATAAAGAATAAAAAAAAAATAAAAGCAATTCTATTAAATACAATATTTAAATTCGACTTGTTTCTTTTAAAAGAAAATTCATTTTCATAATCTTCCAAAATTATTTTATCAAATTCATTTGACATTTTTATTTTTCAATAAAATTTTTTTCAATAAATTTACCATCTTTTTTAATCATTTTTTTTATTTCTAAAATATCTTTTTGAACTAATTCATCATCAAAATATTTTGATTGATAATTTAATAATCTTTCAGGTGAGCTCAAATAATCATATTCCAACGAGCTTTCTTGAAGCTGTATATTTAGAGATCTAATATTTTCCCTAGTCACAAATATTTCATCTTCTATTTTCTTCGATGAATTTTTGATAATAGATGTTGTTAAAACTAATAAAATTATTGCAGAAATTAAAAAAAATTTTTTCATAGTTTTTTTGAGAAATTTTCAATTTCTAATAAATGATTAAATTTTTTAGATAAATCAGTTTCAAAATTAAAAAAATCCTTTACTTTAACAGCATATCTCAATTTTGCAGATCTTGATGGTGGGTTTTCTCTAGTTTCCCTTAAAGAAGGTATAATTGGTTTTTTTTTTATTAATTTAAATTTAGCGTCTTCTTGATCTTTTTTTGGCATATATCTTGAAATACTTTTCTTTTCAGACAAACTTTTAAAAAAATACTTTACAATTTTATCTTCTAAAGAATTGAATGTTATCACGGCAATTATTCCATTTTTTTCTAAAATCTTTGAACTATTTATAAGACCATAAATTAATTCACTTATTTCTTTATTAACAAATATCCGTATAGCTTGAAATATTTTGGTTGCGTTATGTGTTTTGTTAAATTTTTTTCTTTTTATAGAATCAACTATTTTTACTAAATCATGAGTGTTTAATTCTTTGTTTTTTCTCTCATATACTATTTTTTTGGCAATTACTTTTCCATCTTTTTCATCGCCAAAAAATTTAAATATTTTTTCTAATTCTTTTTCATTCAATTTATTGATAACTTCATTAGCTGAAAAATCATTTAAACCCATTTTCATATTTAGTTTTCCTTTATAATCAAAAGATAAACCTTTTTTCGGATCTTTAATTTGTGTATACGAAAACCCTAAATCAAAAATGATTCCTCTAATGTTTTCATTCCTTAATTTGAGATTAGAAATTTGACTAAATTTTATATTTCTAAATAAAAATCTGTTTTCGTATCTATTAGTAACTTCTTGGGCCTTATTTAAAGTATCAATGTCTCTATCTATGCCAATAACTTTTGTATTAGGAAATTCTAATATCTTTCTTGAATATCCGCCTTGTCCAAATGTGCAATCTATAAATGTGCCACCATATTGAGGGGAAATAATGCTAATAATTTCGTTTAGCAATACCGGATAATGTTTTTTTGTTTCCGGTAATATGGTGGCTTTCATTTATTTTTATTAAGGCCATTAATTTTTTTGCCTTCTTAAAAATGCTGGAATCTCAAGATCATCTTCATCAGTATCTTTTTCGTCATTTGAGGAAAATGACTCATTGGTTTTTGATTCATTGCTCTCTGAGCTAAATAGATCTGGAGTATCTGACTCCACACCAAAGTGCTCTAATCCATTAGAATTTACTTCTTGTTCTCTGGATGTAGTATCTGGAACATTAAGAGCTTCTTCAGTAAAAGATTTTTCTTCTTCATTCTCTAAACTATCATTGACAACACTTTCCACTTCTTGATTCTTTAAAAGCTCCTCATGATATTCGTGGTTAGTTTGATCAATTGCACTTGAAGAATCGGCAATTTGAGAACTTTCACTTACAACTTCATTTTCTAATTTTAATGCATTGGCTCCGTGTGATATTGGATTTGACATAGAATTAGAAAAATTAAATGAGGGTGTTGGCTGCATATTTGAAAAATCAGAGTATCCTGGATTTCGATTTTGTATTCTATGAACCATATTTATTACTGATTTTGATTCTGGAACTTGCCCATCTAATGATGTAGCAACAATAGAAACTCTCATTTTACCATCTAATGCAGAGTCGGTTATTGCCCCAATAATTAATTCTGCCTCAGAATCTACTTCAGCTCTTACTTTGTTTACAGCCTCATCTACTTCAAATAATTTTAGATCTTTCCCGCCAGTAATATTAACTAATAATCCTTTAGCGCCTTTTAAAGTATAGTCATCAATTAATGGATTACTTATAGCCATTTCAGCAGCCTTTAAAGCCCTTCCTTCACCTTCAGCTTCTCCAGTCCCCATCATTGCTTTACCCATAGATGCCATTACAGTTTCTACATCTGCAAAATCTAAATTTATTAGACCAGGTCTAACCATCAAATCTGTTATACTTTGAACTCCGTGCATTAATACATTATTTGAAAGGTTAAATGACTCCTCAAATGTAGTTTGTTCATTAGCTATTTTAAATAAATTTTGATTAGGTATAACAATAATTGTATCAACATGTTTTCTTAATTCTTCTAATCCTTGATGGGCTCTTCTCATTCTTGAAGGTCCCTCATATAAAAATGGAAGTGTCACAACCCCTACAGTTAAAATATTTAATTCTTTTGCTGCTCTAGCAATGACATGTGCCGCACCTGTCCCAGTTCCTCCGCCCATACCTGCAGCAATAAAAACCATATTTGCACCTTGTAAAGTATTAACGATATCATTTAAGGACTCATCTGCTGATGCTTGACCAATATCTAATTTAGCCCCTGCTCCAAGACCTTTAGTTAGATTCATGCCAATCTGAATTTTTCCTTTTGCTTTACAATGTTTCAAATCTTGAGCATCAGTATTTACAGCTACAAATTCTACTCCTTGAAGCCCATTTTCAATCATTTCATTTATCGCATTTCCTCCTGCGCCACCTACTCCCATTACTAATAATCGTGGCTGTAACTCTTTTATTTCTGGTGTTCTAAAGTTTATAGTCATTTTATTTCCCCTGGTTATTATTTAAATGTTTCTCCCATTTAAGATATGCTCGATTTAAATTTGCTTTTTTTCTTGCAACTATCTTAAATTTTTCAAATGCAGCTGGCTCCCATATTTGGAATGTTTGACCTTGACCAACAAATAACATGGTATTTTTTATTTTTGCATGTTTTATCAGCTTTGATGTAAGTGAAATTCTACCTTCGCTATCGAACTGTAAATTAACACTTTCTGATAATATCGAAGTAGAAAAAAAATCTCTTTTTTCCTCAAATGGATTAAGGGAGTCAATTGCACTAGAAATTTTTTCTATTCTATCTTGAGAACAGGCTTCAATTGATTGGTTATTGAAAGAAGGATAACAGATTACCCCATTGTATCCTAAATTAGAGAGATGTGATCTGAAATTAGCAGGCACGGACACCCTCCCTTTTTTGTCTATTCTGTTTTCGTAAGTAGATAAAAACATGTTTTTTAAATCTCATAAATTCCTTATTTGGGAATATATGGGACAATATGGGTTTTTGATATAATAGTCAATAATTAGATTTTAGTCATTAATAGCCCAAAATTAGTATTTTTAACTAATAAATAGTTCTCTAAAACTAAAATCAAAGTTTTTACAGCGAAAATGAATTTTTAGGAAAATTTGCCAGATAAACTGTAAGCCGGGTTCTGTCGTTTAAATTTGTCATTTATCTAGGCTTAAAATTACTTTTAAGCTCAAGCAACTAACCCTGATGACTAGCCAAGGATGGCTTTTAGTTTTTAAACAATGTCATCTCTACTTAGTC